>JGI24022J15233_10009159_pt1 | contig 11131 bp, 8 predicted proteins | sample Ectturendosymbi2_FD_15233 | JGI IMG/M metagenome (IMG submission 15233)
AAGTGCGGCCCGCAGCTTTGGTTTCAGATTTTGTGACTATGGCTTGCCAAAGCATGGGTAACGCTTCTGTGTCGTAGCGACCTCGACTTCTCGATACTTTAGACATTTCCCTGTGTTTTGATGCGCTCAGAGCAAATGTGAGCTCGACTGCCGTGGTAAATGAGTGTTTCTGCTTCAATCCTGAGCGACATGCCTGGACTATATGCTAACCTCAAAAAAGGCGGGAAGGAATACATGTCTGCGGGCCCCTTCACATGATCAAATTTAGCAAGAGTTCGGAAAACCTTGGTCCAGATTTTTCGTTGTGTCGCTACTTTCTTTATTCCCTGAAACTTTTCCGACGCTTTGCTGCACCCCTTATATGACAATTCTCAATGATACGTTGACGAAGAATAGCAATAAAACGGGCTTGTACTCCAGCTTTCAAAAANAAAANAAAAAATGCCAANGACGAATCGTCACTGCTACAGACCGAACCATGCCTGCACAAGTCAGAAAGCTCGGAGNGCCGAATTATCAACATAAATTTGCTGCGGGCCGCAAGTCTACTTCATTTCGTAGTANGGAAGAAATTATGGAATGACAATTACTTATTCGAGGTCGAGCTTTTGCAACATTTTCTGCAATTNAGAAAACTCTCACGGGCCGCAAGAGAATGCAGCCCGATGTTGTGCACGCCTGCTGTAGACGATATTTCTTGGAATTTGACGTACCTAACACTTGCGTACCACAGACGCTAAAAACTATGGCATTTTTATAACCTGTTTTTTATTGTACATTCCCTTTGAAGTATTTTGTAAGAAGGTATTGGTAGGATACCTTCTTTTGGTAAAATCTTTTGATATCAAAGGTTGCCAAATGTGAAAAGGATTTGTTTATAAATTACATATCTGCTTTGCATGCAAAAGTATAGGCTTGGCTCTGAAACAAAATTGCGTTATTGCCATTATTCGTTTGATTAATTCAAAACCAACAGCATTCGGCCTCTTTCGCATACCGTAACTTTTGGCCACATCGATCCCAACTGCTGTTTGGTCCACCTGGACCTGGCAACCCAGCCACAGCGCACTTTACTTGCATCGCTGTATGAACCGCCAATGAAAACAATGCGTTTTGGGCAGGGGTGACTCCAGGTCAACGACGTCACTCGGGCTCATCACACGATTTATACCGAATGTAACCATTCGTCGAGGCTTGCGTCACTGAAAGTTCCATTAGCTCTCATTCTGGCTAGCACTATCGTTGCTCTGTGACGTAAATGTTGCGTAACAACAAATGAGAACTCGTCGATTGTCGCGCAACATACGTACGTCACAGAGCAATGATAACGTCAGTCCTCTGCGTGCAAGGCTCATTTGCATTAGCCCGAGTTACTGGAGAATTTATCGTTGGTTTGAAATTATTCTCGAAAGGTAACTGTCCAATCCAATGTTCTATGTAAATCCATTGCTTCAAAAAAACATTCACTCTGATTTGAATTAAAAAATAATTGCAGAGGGCAGCTATGGCTGTGAAGGAAGAGCCCGAGTAAACCTCTGCGTACTACGCTCATTCATATTAGCCCGCCCGAGTTGCCGGGTAATTTATCGTTCTTTCGAAATTGTTCACGAATGGGAACTGTCCATTAGGTTGGAATTCTATGCAAGTCCATTGCTTCAAAACAACATTCAATCCAATATGTATTATATTTTTTAAAATACTTAATTGCAGATGACAGCTCGGGCTCTGACGGATGAGCCCGAGTAAAGCGCGAGCCAATGAAGTCGCGAGAACGCCCACTACGAACGGTATTATTTTATTCACGTCATCTGCAATATGAACGTAAAAGGCCAGACATGAAACGAAAATAATATGAATAGTGACAAGGCCTAACGAAGAGCTCGAGTTAGCAATCTTAATCAGTGAAGTGGGTATTAGCAAAAATATACAAAGCAAGTAAGCTCACGTTCTACAATAGTCGTCACTGGGTTTGGGCATCGTTTTTCTGTTTGATTCGTTCATAGTTCGTCCAGCATTGGTGTGCACGTTCACCATTTCGAGGGTTCTGACTGCATTTCATGCACTTGGGATCGATATACATAAGCGGACTGCGTTGGTTTTGCGACTTCACATGCCTGAGGCTTCTGAAAATGTGTAGAACTATTATATCTAAAACAGCCATGTCCAAACCAAATGGCTTACTGAGCCAAAAGTATGTCACTATCTTGACCAGGGCCGCACATTGCATGACATATTGTTGTGGGCCGCAGATTGAATGGCTTACTTTGATCTTAGTAAACTAAATTTAACTTTAAAGTGTTCGAATCCTAACTGCAATGATGAAGTGGCACTGAGGACCACCTGCATCAAAAATGTCAAGTTCAACTTGTCCTCAAAACGAGGACAAGTTGTCAGTATGCAGGGTACTTCTGCTACAGCGAAAACCTAAACCGGGCCGCACAAAACCCTCGACTGGGTCGCATGCGGCCGCGGGTTGCTTTTTACTGCAAATGCGAAAAAAAAATACAGTACGTCCTGTATCGTCGAGGTCAATACAAAGCATATTTCTCAACTACAAACAGCGTACTTTGCAAAGTAATGAGCCAAGTGTCGAAGGCGGCAATACTAGCATTGTGACACTGATGGGCTTCATTTTTCTTTAACAACGATTTGTTTATGTCAAGCCGTGCTGCACTTCCTTTTAATGGAATTGCGCTACGCAGTGAATTTGCAAAGAGTGAACTGACATTGATGAGCCTGTGCGAGTTGAAAAAAATTGAAGTTTCTCAAGCATACAAAACTTGTTTTCATATTTATTTTGTAATTCTAACCATTAGCAGGTTTCGCAAAACAAGACGCAATCGGTTCAAGACTGCTTTCCACACCTACTTAACAATATAAAGTTCTTCAATACGTCTAAATCTCCTACATTTTGGTGACCGTAACTTGCACAGCTTAAAAATGCTACAAACCACCGTTACCACTTCTGTATAACACTGTAATGTTAACCACTTCACGTATTTGGAGATTTGTTTGTGCGAGCCACGAGTAAATGGAACAGAGCAGATAGACGCCTAACAAAAAACAAGTGGCCGCATGGAGCGTCACGCCTGTTTGACCATGTATCGCCAGAAAAACGTCATCGTGATTTATTTTGCAGTTCGTTCGTCGATGCAAAAAGCTGTTTCATAAAAGCAACCGATACTGGTCAATTCAAAAAATGCTGTAGTCGGTTTTGCGGTGGCAAAGCTAGCACTAGAATATCCATCGCGTCATCGAAACGTCATACGGATTTGGTACACTGGCCAGGTTTTGAAATGAGTTCAACGACCTTTTCAGGAGGTTGGTGCATCATTCTTGATCACATCTCACGGAGAGATTACGAATTTCAGCTTCCAGCGCGGGATAGCGAATTTACCGACAAGATGACAAAAGGAAGTTGTAAATCGCTGAGGTCATCAAAACTGAATGGTTTCACTGATGTAAGGATGAAACGAGTTGGATCAGCCCGAAGTAATTATGAAATCTCGACAAATCAGTGACCGGGCATTTTTCGTCGAGATGGTGCAGGCTTTTGTTTATCGAGCTGGTTCTCGATCGCTCTCACCGGATCAACAGCGTCGGGTAGACGAACGAAACGAACAGAGGAAGCCTGGAAAGAGTAGAAGGCATGGTGAAAATCGCGGTGCCCTTCTTGTACATCGTCTTCACATCTTAACGAGGAAGTAATTACGTCAAACGAAGGAACATGGCAGCAGTCTACAAAGATTTCTTGCGTCTAATGCGTCAAGCCAGAAAAAGACGATGTGCATCAATAGTATTTTATTCCAGAGCCAAACGAAACATGCCCTTTCAAAGCAAATCACGTTACAGTAGTTTCACAATTCGCTACTCCATATCCTTGCTTGCTGCAAATTAAAGCTGAGGCACAATGACCTAACCATTTAACATGGATTTTGAGCCACTGATGATCTTCACAATTTTGCTACAAATTTATCCAGCTTTTGAAAAATATGGTGGTCAGAGGAAAAACTTGCAAATTTAGCAATCTAAAACCAACAATCTAGCTCAGAGGTTTTCAACCTGAGGGTCGCGACCCCATAGGGCTCGTGAGCAATTTTTGGAAGGGTCACGAGTAGATATTTTTAGGTCCACAGCCACTTTTTTTAGGGTTTGACCTTGGTGACCGTTAAGACATTGTGAGATGCTGCAACTATTTCATCTGAATACCGAAATGGTCATAAAGGTATTTTGGTTGTGGTCGTAAAGCGAAGTTCTACTGTATTTTGAGAGGCCGTTCGAAAAAGTTGATTGACCGTTTCGGTCCCTCAAAACACCTTTAAAAAACACTGTACACAGTATTACATTTGCTTTATTCGAGTTTTCGATGGGGTTCGTTGCGTTATTGTGGGTTGCTGTGATAGGTTATGGTTGAAAACCACTGATCTACCTTACGGAGAATTTTTATGCCTTCAAAAAAGACCTCCGCCTACTAAACTGCGATGTAAGGGCAGGGCATAAAAAGGTGAAAACGTTTAATAGTAATCACTTCTGTTAGCGGTACTTGCCTTTATGTACATTTCTTCCGCTCTCACGTGATGTCCTCGCAGAGAAACTAGCGCGGCGCGTGACAATGTGAGATTCCCAAATCCATCGGCTTCACGTAACACTCCGGTTACTGTCGAGTCGTTTTTTGTTTCCACTGTTACTTTGCATCCCTGCATTGCTATCAGTAAGACGGCCAAACTGTTGTACGCGAAGAACTTTTCCCTTCTGGAGCTTGCCATGCTGGGAAACAAAAAAACGACGTACATTGATGAAACTCCATTTATAACCCTAGGTCGCCTAAGAAGCGATACAATGGTTGCCGATCTCGAGCCTTCTCGATTATGGCTGACTTGGTGTAATCGTAGCTACAGACCGAACCACTTTACTTTTGAATTTAAATCATAACCATCCAGGCCCAATATTCCAGAAAAAACAAAGGATTTTCTTAACAACCAACGGGAAAAATTGCTTATAGCTACATTTGCGTTTCGTTCACCCGAGCCTTTTAAGGCCAATAGCGGCCACTTATTTGACCAAATTTTAATTCCATAACAATCCATAACTCGCCAGTCGCTAGAGCTAGAGAGGTGTTCAAGCCGACTACGGATTCAGCAAGTCTTCTAGTTTCGACTGAAAAAAGGTTTAGTTTTGGGTTCTCTTGGGGGGACGTCACAAGTAGGTGTTTTTGCGTTTCTATGGCCTACTTTACCCGGCCCTAGGCGCCAATCCAATGAGCCAATTTTTTTGCTCAAGTTTTTTTGCAAACTAGACAATCATCCGAGTCCTTAGTCAGCTTTCTAGCATATCTGGAGCCAAAATTATTGCACAAAAAACAAAAAGCGGTCAAAATTTATCTCCCCACAAAAGGAAACCTGGGTTGAATAACACCCATTTTGTGTATGGCCATAACTCGCCGCCAGAATAGGCTAGAGAGCTGTTCAAGCCCCTTAAAGACTGGTGAAGACTTGTAGTTGACTGAAAAAAAAATTTTTTTAGCTTGGGATCTCGTTTTTTTTGTTGATGTTTACATAATGAAAGGATGTTTATGCATATTTGTTTACATTTGGATGACGTCATCATCTCCTGGGAATCGACCAATCAAGCCGATTTTGTGGCTCAAAGTTTTTTTGGATTCTAGGTTACAACACGAGTCTTCAGAGGGTTTGATGGACTTTCTAACGTTTCTGGTTCAAAAGTTATGGCAAATTAAGCAGAAATTAATTAGGGAAATCCCCATAAAATACTCAGCATATTCCTCAATAAATTGTGGTCTTTTGGCCATAACTTTGGCACCAGAAAGTCGATCTAGGGCTCTAAAGACTCATATTACAGCCTTGGATCCAACCAAATTTAGAGCCATAATTTCGGCTCATTGTCTGGGCTATGACGTCATAAAAGAAAAATCAAAAAGCACAAAACATAGCCCAACCCTGACGACATCCACCGAAAACCCCAAACCCAAATCTCAAGTTTTTTTTCAGTACAAACTAGAAGACNTCACAAGTGTTTCAAAGGTTTGAATAGCTCTCTAGCATAAGCGTCTAGCGAAATTATCGTTAGGCGAAGAAGCCGTTAGTGGGAGAATCATGCNNTTTCTGCCATTTTTGGATTTTTGTGCAAAATGTTTTTTTTGGCCATAATTCTGGTTCCGGACATGCTAGAAGGTCAAGCAAGGGCTCTAAAGACGTGGATGATCGTCTAGTTTTAAAAAAAGTTTGAGCCAAAAAATGACTCATTGAATTGGCGCCCAGGGCCAGTCGAAGTTGGTCAAAAATTCAAAAACACCCCCACTTTGTGACTTCTCCCCAAGATAACCCCCTTAAACCAAATTTTTTTTTTAATCGAAACTAGAAGACTTGCCGAATCTGCAGAGGATTTGAACAGCTCTCTAGCTGAATCGGCTGGCGAATTATGGCCAAAAATGTAGTGGCCACATAAGTGACTTCCGTGGGCTTGAGGGGGTTAAACGGAACCCGCTGAAACTGACTAATTTTCAATTCTCCATGCTAATACCCATTACATATTGCTTGCTTGGACAACACTGCCAGCATGGCCAAAAAAGTTACCAGCAGCATGACTAGGGAAGAAAAAAGAAGTTGGCCCCATTGAAACACGCCACGTAAACTCACCTAAAAATTAGTTTCAAAACGTAGAAACTGCGAATTTCGCAGCAACTTAAGAATTATGAACGTATTTGTAAACGGGTTAAAAGCTGTGCAAAGTCGATCTCTGCAAGTGGAAAGCACGAAACGGAGTTAGACATCCAATCTGAAAGAGCGCGTGACAAATGTATCTTTATTTCCCATTTACGTCCTCCTTTCGAATTTAAACGAAAAATTAGCACTCAAAAGCAGCAAAGTTCGGAAGTGGACTATGGTAAAATCGAGTAACTTCCTGAAAAACTTCCGCCTTACCTGGAATATATTTTTATTCGCAGGCTAAAAATTATTGTGACGAAACCGAATTTGTCACGAACTCTGTACCAAGATGCAGTACGAAAGCAGAATGTAGATCTATATGCGCTTGCTACTAAGTGTTACAGCATCTTAGCGCTACTGAAGAAACGCAATGTCAACAACGCCCCTTCCTAAAATATTTCAATGAGCAAGAACTCTGAGACAGTTACAAAATGGAAAGTACAGTTGTTGGCATTGGCTTTTGACAACTGCAAATTGCAAGCTACTGATTAAAATTTTTTATTTAGATGAGTTAACAACGGCAGAACGTCTGACTCAATCTCATCTACTTTTACTTGCAAGAAAATAAATCAACAGTAAATCTACAAGTCAACAGTAAAACCCACCTATTCAGTGAAGGTTGCTATATCTTGAATGAGTTTCCGGTGTTATTGGCTGAGGTTGTATGCCTATTCTTGCGCTAATTGCAGCTTGCCTTGACCGAATGTCTGCAGAGCATTTATCTCCTTTTGTTGAACTTAGGATTGTGAATGTATCATTGGCGGATTTTCCGTTAACTTCTTCAATTTTCGCTTTTTGCCTTTCTTTTTCTTTCTGTACATAGCAAGACGATAAACTTCAGGTAAACCTAAAAATGTTTGCGCAATTACTTACTCAGCAGTTCCTAGCGCTTTGGCTTGTGGAAATTTTGCCAAGTATATTGAAAGCTGGTGCCCTCCATGTATTTTTATAATGCTTTGAGTGTCACTCAGCAGGGTCTTGTGGCTTCTCTGACCGAGTTCGGCACCGCTCGGCGGAGTCCCTGACCGAGTTCGGTGACACCCAGGTTGTGGACCATTCACACTCAATAAAGTCGCTGTTTGAATATTCAGCCAATCAACAACGCTCCCACCGCTGATCCTTTTTCATCACGGCATCGCAATGGCAAAGTTTTCGTTGTGTTTTCTATGTGCAACAACCTTCATATTATGGACTGAATGGAAAAAAACGTTTGACATGTAGTTTTTCGTGTATTTGTTTAGCTTTCAGGGTTGATAAAAATCATGATTCAAAAAAACAAAAAAACGGATTTTTTAAAATCAGATTTTTATGATTTGTTTGATTTAAGGGGTGGCCACCTGATCGTTTTCAGTTTTAGTTTTTAAAAATAAGGAATTTGTTTTGATATATTTTTCGTTCTTCGTTAACCTTAAGTACAGCAATTAAAAACAGCTGAACTTCCATTCAAATTTATTTGCCCTTACGCAATATCCCTTAATGCAGAACAGTTCATAACATCAGTACCGGTATGCAATATGAAATATTTATCGAAGTGACAATACCCAAATCACCAGTTTAGCAAATTCATTGACAATTTAAATGCAACTTTCAGCCTACACTTTAAAACTTACGGCATTCTAACAGTTCGGACTTTTGAGTCTGCAAGGGTTTTATTTATTTCAGGCCACATGTCATTTTTGCAGTTAGTTGACATAGAATCTGCAACCTCAGAAGCTACGATTGATAAAACTTTAATTGGTTACAACTTGTGTCATAAGAACTCTCTTCCTTCTGTACTAATATATTAGAATGTTAATGAAATGTGTCATACTCATAGATATCAAACAAAGCTTTGAAACTGCACATGAGTTTTTGGCTGATTATTTTTATTTTTCAAGAAAATCACTGATTTAAGTCAATCAACTCTGCTAACTTTGTTGCTAACCCAAGAAACTTTCTGTGATGTCTAGTGAAATTTGTGCAAGTTGGCATTTTCCATTCATTCTAATTAACTGAGTTTCTGACAACGTAGTGTATTATATGTCACAATGTGTTACAGCTCAGTGGTGTAGCAGGGGGGGTATTGGTGGGGGCTTTGGACGGCACCTTCTGGGAGGTGGAAATTCGTTGATTAATAAAAATTAATTTTTTGGAAGCAGTTTAAAAGTCCTTACTTTTCTTTATTATTTTAAAATAAAACTTTATAAGTTTCAAGAGCTCTTCAAGAGCTCTAACTCTTTTCAGTTTTTGTGGTTAGAAGGCCTATAGACTGGTAGGCTAGCCTAAAAACTGGGATATGTGGTTGTGGAGCAGCGGTCTCAAACACGTGGCCACATGTGGTCTGTGAGGGCATTTTGTTTGGCCTGCAATGCTTTTTGGTAATTTTCAACTACTTTAGCATGTAAGTTTTTCAATTTATTCACCATTGTTTAAAAGTGCTTGGCCAGCGAGTGAACAAGTTCTTTTAAAATAAATGTAGAGATGGCTAGAACTGATTTGCCTATAACTCGTGATATCTTTTGCAAGAAACAAGTAATTCACCCCACCCAGTCAAAAGTCCTTTGAACAAAGGAAAGACATGACACTTGACTGCAGACTAGCAAACATTATTGCTATGCTAGTTCAACTCAAAATTTGATAAAAAATTCCCTGCATGAAATCATGGTAATTAGTCAAGGCTAGTTTAATCCTTGTTTCCCTATCATTCAATCCTTAGCGACACTGCAACAGCATTAATTACATCACGTAACACCTATGGGCATTGATGAACATTTATCGGCACGTCTCATGCTATTTTTAAATATTCAGCTGGCTATTTTCAACAAGTGCCACAAGCTGTAGCCTATCAACATAAATTTGGGCAGTTGAAGAAAGAAATCTGCAAAGGTAACATTGCTCAGTTTCAGTAGAACTGCTGTTTTTTTTTGTAAGACGTAATGCTGTCGGAAGATGGCATTCTTGAAGCGAGATAGTGCAGTTGGTGTGTTTGCATGTGTACTGTAGAGCTCAGATTGTAGGATTGAACTGCAAGTAGAGTGAATCAGTGTCAGGCAATAGGGAAGGTGTGTTTAGTAGAAGTCTCTTTTGCTCAATGCTACACAAACATTCCAACAAGAAAAGCTTACATAAGGTGTTGCTTTCATTTTGATAAAGTGGAAGCATGAACCTTAGTCTGAAAACCAAGTGCAAGGGCAAACAATATGTTTGAACATGATTGTGGTGAAGGCATTTATTATAAAGGATGTTAACCAAAACAGTTGCACAACTTGGCAATGTCTGTACTGAATAAAGTTGTTCAGAGCAGTTACCATTGGACTTATGACGGTGTAATCACCGCTGAGCATTAAAAAGGCAGATGTTCCACCTGGCAGGGTTTGGCAATACAGTTTTCAAAATAGACGTCTAATGCTAACAAACAAATGGAAGCAAAGAATAACACCATGCACATGTAATTGGAAGAAGTCACAACCGTTAGACCAAGTTTGCAAGTCATGATGAAAGCTGTAAGCCAGGTGCTTCTCAACCAGAGCCGGTTTTATGCCTACAGTATTTGACCTAGTTTGTCAACATACATCCCGCACCTTAAGAGGGCCCCGTGCAAGTGCTGATAGAGTTAACTTTTGAAGCCTTTTATATACTCCAACTTAGAGAATTAAACCAGTACTGAAACTTGAAGTGAACAATGAAACTGTTTACATGACTGAGATTACATTATTTAATTTATTATTATAGCCTGCTATATGCAGTACTTTTTTTAGTTAAAGATGGGAATACTACATGAAATAATAACGATGTTTACATCTGGAAACTAAGTATGCCACCGTAACTTCTCTTAACTTTGTTTTATTCACTTGAATGTGCAAATGATTAAAGCCAAGTGTTGTGACTTACTATAGACTAAATACCAACAGGAAAGAAAAACTGACAAAATATCCTGGGACAATGTATATAATATACATATGTAAAGGAAGCAGAAAGAAATACGAAGAGAAACGATGAGAAAGGTGGCAACAAGCAGAAAAAGCAAGTCTATTAATTGACAGTGAATGTGATGTTCAACATGCTTTACAATTCCATATATAACAAGCATGAAAAACGGTCTTTCATTTCAAATTCCTGTAAGCAAATTTGAGAAGTGGAAAGGGCAGCAGTTTCATGGTCAGCTACAGCTGGCACTTAGCTTCACTACACCACTGTTACAACAGCACAACAGTAATTTGCTGGTGTTTTGAGTCAGCTAGCTATCATATAGTTGAAGTGGCAAGGTGTGACACCGCAAATTTATAATCAAATACATATTCAGCACAATGCACAATTGCCTCACTCGCATGCCTCACTCGCATCATTATGTACTGATGGGATTAGGAGTGATCACAGGGGGAGTGGATCACCACATCAGCACAATGCTTAACAATTGTTAATAGAAA
>JGI24022J15233_10009160_pt1 | contig 11130 bp, 8 predicted proteins | sample Ectturendosymbi2_FD_15233 | JGI IMG/M metagenome (IMG submission 15233)
TGTAACCTATTCCACAAACTTTTATGCCACATTTTATGCTACTCCATGTGTTCCATTATGATCTGAGGAAATCATAGCCACATAACTGGGATACAAAGTTCAAAGTGTAGCCTAAACTGAAGTCATCCACTTCCAATATTAGGCTACATATTTTGCACAGAGGTTGAATCACTCTACTATACCAAAGTGTAATGAAAACCTATTAATCGGTATTGGGGTAATAGTCCTTCAGCCCAACATCTGATGTGTTGTAACCTACCGAATAATCTTCCAATTTGCTCAATTGATTCAATTTTGCTGATTGTTTCCCTAACTAGATGTAGTTAACCTATAGGCAAAATTATCAAATCACTTAATTAATCCGTCATTTGTGCTACAGATTAGCTTGAATAGGGTAATCTGTTCCACGGTAGTAGTTTTAGCATCAAACAAGAACAGAAAGGGTTGCACAAGACTTAATACAAACCAACCAACCTCTTTTCCACTCGAATCCCCTATCATCAGATTCCCAACCTACCTCTGCTAGTTAGATTCGTTGAATCGCATGTGGTTGAAAACATGCGCGCTCAAGCAGCTCGGTGAGACACACACAGTCGTGCTTGAGTGATATATGGGATTCCTAATCCAATGCGAATCCGGTAACAGTACAGTGTAAAGAGGGTAACTGTCACTGCAGGTCTCTAATGCGGTTAGTTTGAAACAGGCAACAGCATTTCCCTTCTAAAGTTGCATGATACTTGTATGAAACAACAAAGTCCCTGCCTTGTCTAAATCACGCCTGCACAATGACATGAAACAATCCACGTTTTTGAACACTCTGAGCTGATATTGCATCGAATGCACATGTGTCAGAATTTCCTACTCTGGCAGTGCCAGCTCCAATGCAAGCAAAGCTGTCAGAAGCTCATACATTGCCACACATGCGCAGATCCATTTTGTAATACAGTAGTCCCCACTTATTAAGCCCAAGGTTAATAAGCCGACCCGCTTATGAAGCCCAAAATTGTCTGGTCTGAAATTACTCCATTTATTCCTGTAACAAAAAAACGCTTTATAAGCCCAATTTTTGAACACATTTGCTTAAATTTGATTGATAAAGCATTGCAACTCACAGATCTTTGTCTTGTCTTAAACACTAGCATGGTGGCTTTTATGAGCAAATATTGCAAATGTGCTGTATATCAGCAGAATTTTGCTGATATGGTAGTTTCTTTGGCAACATCGCATAATTCATCAGTCGATTTCTAGTCTTAAGAGAACATGTGGCTTTATGCTGAAAAGTGATATCAAAAGCTGCCCTTCCACGACAGATCCCCTTCTCACCATGTTAGATGCGCCACTGGTTACCAGTTGCGACACATCACTCCTGCGGGACTGTGTTGATCATCCAGCAGACTGCAACAACAGCCCCTTTGAAAATGTAACCCGATTCCCGATGATTAACATCCCTATGTATCGTGTTTCAACTTATAACCATGATAAAAAAATTACGAAACTTTTGAGGGGTGCCCAAGACAACCTATTGAACAGGTTTGTAGGTGTTCCAGCATTTCAAATTCATTGCATGCAATTGTCTGATGTTTGTGCCAATAAACTCAAATACTAACTTCCTCTTGAAAAAACTGCAAATCTGGAAATGTTGGGGCCAAGATCAAAAAATTATCAAACTGGTTAAGATGATATCACAGTCATGATCTTGAGCAAATCCAGCTTGAGGTAGCTGGTGAAGTATTACTTTCATATTTTCAAGTTGATGTTCTTTGAAGAATTACGTATTTTTACATGGGGCAATGCTGCTGTTAGCAATGTCCTTTACACTCCAATCTTCATACAATGGATCAAGAAGCCACATTATTAAATTTGAAAAGATCACAAAATTTAGCGAATTTTGCTGCTACACAGCAGATTAAAACTGTAAAACCCAATAATCCAACATTTGGTTCATACTCGAGATCTGTTTGTTACGCATGAATGCTTGCAAGTTAACTCCATACAAATTTTGGATAACATTAATTAAACTCATCAGTGCAATCAGAGACCATTCTATTCAGACACTTCTGATATCTTTTCCATTTAAAACTCCCATGCTTTTTCAATACTTCATCCACATTTTGGCTAATTTCAATACTTTTTCAAGGTCATGAAAACTGATTTTGAAATTCAATACTTTTTCAATACCGCATGGGCATCCTGATAAGTGTAAAACCAAATCCCCATATTTAAAGAGTTACAGTCTACCACACGCCCAAACAATAATAGGTATCAGTATTTTAAAACAAACAAAACAAAAGTAGACAATCAAGTTAAATCATGCATCATTTAGAAATGCAATGCAACAAAAAATGATGATTACAGCAGCTTATTATATACCAATGGAATTGTTTGAAAAATACCCAATTTTCTGTTTAATACATGCAATGTGTACGAGCATTCACAGTGAGCATATTAGTCCAGTTGCCAAACCCCAGAATTTTGAAGAACCTTGCAATACTGTCCATACAAAGATTTTTTGCTGTTTCCATACCTCCGAGGTGTGCTTTTTAGGAATCTGAATGATGCCACTCTGTCATCCTTGGGCAATCTCCCAATATGCAAATTAAGGCCGGGGTTATGGAAAATCCTTCTTTCTTTCGTCAATATCTTAGTCACTATGCATGGTATCAAAATAATTTTGGTGGCTATTCCCATGTTTTGAGGGGTAAAGAATGAGAGGAAACCATTTCAGTAAAGATTACACCTTTATTTTTGCTGAATACGCCTATATTGAGACTGTCAATGTAAAAAATCTCGTTTTCGTCCACATGTCAGTACAGAACCATTGCCAGAAAGTTTTCAATAGGGGACTGCGCATTTGTGTGTGGAGGCTTGACATTCTAAAAATTGACAAAAACTCAACTAATTCATAGTGTTTCATGTTTTAATTTGGGGGCCTGAGCACCCAAAAGACCCCCCCCGTGGCGACGGGACTGTCTCAGTATCATACGTATAATTCGGTTGTTAGCCGCTCTGGAAGTCGCATGAAATGGCGTTGAAAAGTTAACACTTTCGCACCAGGGTTAATTCAAGCGGATTGTGGAAAAACAACCGGATCGCACATGGCTTTGCGTGGGAATTTCTCCAGTCAGGTAAGCGCTACAGACCCAGTTAAAAGCTCAAAAGACTTGGCAAGTCTTGCAGTTTCCACTCGAAAAAAATTTTTTGGTTAGGGGTTGCGGATTTTTTTAGGGTAACGTCATACGTGGAGGACTTTTAGGCCAACTTGGCCCACTTCACCTGGCCCTGAGCCCAAACCATTAGATGGTAGTATTTCACTGAAATTTTTATAGGAAACTAGGCTACAATTGAGTCTTTTCATACTTTGGATGACCTGCAGAGGTTTCGGATTCAAAAGTTATGATCTAAAGTAATAAAAATATTTGACTAATTAGTTAATTAATTTGTTTATTTTATATCATACTTTTGAACCAGAAACGCTAGAAAGTTGATCAAAGGTTCAAAAAACTTGGACTCGAGCCTAGTTTCCAGTGAAAACTTGAGTGAAATACTTTAGCCTAGTGATTGGGCCCTAGGCCAGGTAACATGAGTCAAAATGGCTCAAAAACAGCTTCATTTATGACATCACTCACAAAAAAATCCACAAACCCCAACCAAAAATTTTTTTTCGGGTGTTGAGTAGAAGACTGGCCGATCCGTTTGAGGGTTTAAACCAGGGCTGTGGAGTCGGAAGTCTCTCATCTGACTCCAACTCCGAGCAATTTCGATTATCCGACCTTCAGTTGTATTAGTTACATAAACTGATTATTCTTTTCAGATGAGTTCATAAACCCTACTTGCACTTTTTAAGAATACGGAAACCTGTTTTGAAGTGATGGACTTGCACATTCAACTCTCACTGTTGCAAAATATGATCAAGAAGAGGCCAGTCTTAATTTTACAAGAAATAATACTTGTCTAAACTGTCACAACTCAAATTATTTATCAGAGAACGCTAATAATTGATTGAAACAGATACCTTGTAAACGATATCAGTAAACAAGTAAAATTAAAAAATGCATGCATCCCACCAGTGTGCATGTGCACATATTGCCAAACGCGGTTGAAAAACGTATTCGGGCATGCTATCTCAAATGATTTCATTAACACAACATTTTTACAGTGGAGCACAAGCTTCAGCTCGGCTGAACACATATGTATTGCAATTTTTTTGTTTAGATAGCAAAAAGAACATGTTAAAAGTAAGCACTCATAGGCTAAAGGGTCAAAATCCACGAACTACCAACCAAGAAAGAAAGTAAAACAAATTAGTTTAACTTTTGGTTCAACCACATGGGAGCATTCACTTTTCTCTTCATTATCTAGTGTTGCAACCTCTTCAGTGGCGTTGTGTTGAAAGTGTGATGCGTAGAAACACTAGGCAGTTCATATTACCCTGCCTTCAGTCAAGTACAAGCTTGCAAGGTTTAAGAATTAGTAGACATGGATCTTTTAATACAAAAAAGTTTGACAGAACAGCAAAACTGGACACGGATTGCTGTTACAAAATCACTAAAGTTTAACTTCAAAGCGACTGCGATTGGACTTGTATGATAAAAGAACCAAAATTCATATGTACGTTTCAAGGAATATTTGTTCCTTTAAGAAACTCATTTGTACGCTTAACGTTTTAAGTAAATTTGCTACTATACGTAGAAGACCAAGCGAAGCAAGTGTGTTGTTTCAATTAATTGGATTGAATTATTTTGTTGCAAAGAAGTTGGAGAAGTATGACCAGACACCAGAGGTTGAGATTATCATTAGCAGTCAGACAGTTAACACGTTCCGCCCATCCTGTGCGATAAAGAGAACGGCAACCAAGCAACGTAGCGAGATCCGAGTGTCTATTCTATTGGGGATTAAGGTCATAGTGCGTGTTTGAGTTTGACTGGATCACATGCAATGCGACGAATTTATTAAAGACAATTGGCAGCAGGCCGAGGCCTGATTGATGCCTCTTGTGTAATCGCGTTAGTGGGCACGATATAAACAGGAGCAATCGAATAAACAAAATGAACGGTTACAAACGAACATAAATCAATTACAACAAATGAACAAAGAAAATTTATTTCAGTTTCCGCTTACTTGCTAATGGAATCGGACTGTGGAGTGCCCAGTATAGACAAGTCAATCAACACCAGCACATATTTGTGGCGCAAAGTCTTTGTGCAACAACATTTAAATCAAGTGTAGGCAGTGACGACCCTGGTACTCGAGACAGCCCGAGTCTTCGACTACGCTTTATATTGTAAAACCCGAGCTGGCTTGCTTTGCATATTTGTGCCACCACCCACTTCACTGATTAATGTTGTACACTCGGGCTATTTCCATTGGGTCTTGTCAGTGTTCATTAGGGCAACCAATTTTTTTACCTAAAAACTCAAAGTTTTGACTTATAAATTTTCCACGTTTGGAACTGCAAAGTAATTCTGCCTTAAATGTTGGGGTTAACCCAGAAGCATATTCATGCACTCTAAGCTTCGAAATTTAAAAAAAATTGGTTGTTTAACTTTGGAGATGATATATTGATAAGTACATTAATAACTACAATAGAGTCAAACCTGAGAAGATCATGAAACTGAAACACTATAGGCATAATGGATTAAACATTTACCAAAACAAATACTGTAAGACCACTTTTCTCGCCTACCATGACTACCCTACATAATATTCAATCGTCCAGTAGTGGACAAAACAACATTTTTACATCAGAAATTGCAACAAATCCATTATTATTATAGAATTGCAACTAAACTTGCAAAAGCATATCAATATCTGTTGTTGTAGTTTCAATAAAATATCGATATTTAAGAGAAAAAACTATGCTGCAAAAAAATGGACCTAATCATAAAGTTTGACTTTTTTTACCTAATAACTTGGGATTCCCTCATGGTAAGAGCATGAAATTTGGTTTATGGACGTTTCATAAACTTTAGAAACAGCAGAAAAATTTTGACTTAATTGACTTCTGGCTGCCCTAGTGTTCATATATTTTCGTTTCATGTTGAACCTCTGTGTTCTATTTGCAGGTGACGTAAATCAAACTATATTTTTTGTAGCAACAGTTCTCACGAATACGTTCCCTCGCCCTTTACTTGGGCTCATCCGTTAGAACCCGAGCTGCCCTCTGCGACAATAAAAGCTCTACGTTTTCTATAGGCTTTAGAGGAATCAGCCAACTGGGATCTGCTTTCATCTTTTTGCGATGATTCAAACTTGCGCATATCTGTATTCAAGCAACTTCACTCCACAAGTGAAAGAAGCAAGGAATCAATCACAAATTTTGAATAGAAAATCAATTTTACGTAACACTACGCATCGTCAGTCCCATCACCTTATTCTAATAAGATGATAGGACTGACAATGCATAGTGTTACGTGAAATCAATTTCCTATTAAAAATTTGTGATTGATTCCTTGCTTCTGCCCTCTGCGATTAAGTATATTTTAAGTTTAATTCATATCAGATTGAATTATTTTGAAGCAATGGATTTGCATACAACATTTGAATTCTAATGCAATGGACGGTTCCCATTCGAGATTAATTTCAAACAAACGATAAATAGTCCAGCAACTCAGGCTAATGTGAATGAGCCTAGTACGGACAGGACTAACCGGCATTATCATTGCTCTGTGACGTGCATTACGTAACAATGGAGGAGCTATCATGAGAACTTCAAATTGCTTGTTGCGAAACTAACGTCACAGAGCAACGATACTGCCAACCAGAATGAAATCAAATGGAAATTTCAGTGACGCAGGCCTAGAAAGGTTGCATTCACTCAGCATCAGGTTGCATGATGAGCCCGAGTGACGCTGCTGACCTGGAGTCACCCCTGAGTGTAGTCCGTGTGCTGCAGCCTTTCTGAATAGCCATGATCATCTCTTGTTGAAACGTTAAGCTGCTTAAATTGCCAAGTGTGACGCTTGCAAACGTTTGTGGCACAAACAGTCACAATCGGCAAGCAAAAGGTCAGCCTGGAGTCAGAGTTGTTAAAATTTTCTGCGACTCAGACTCTTCAGGTTCAAAATCCTTCCGACTCCGACTCCTCAACTCCACAGCCCTGGTTTGAACAGCTCTCTAGCGCAATCGGCGGAGGAGCTATGGCGTTGGTAAGGCAACTGACAACCGCTGGTTTTAGGCCAATTTCTAAGTACGAATATATCGTATCCCGGCTCTCAAAGTGTTAATGGAAGCTGCACTTGAACATAGATTACCTAAGCCTCTAAGATACTTTCGTGTACTAGCACGATTTGCGTTTAATTTGTAATGATGCTTACACAACACTACAACTGCCTTCTATTAGACATAATTCCTCCTGTGACAGATGTTCACGTGATTCTGAAGAGAATAGAATGCAAAAAAAGAGTTGGGCTAAAAAACGTAACCAAGAAAAGATGAGCGTCATCTGTACCTTTCGATAAAACAAAGAAATAAAATATGTAACCCGCCCTTCGTTGTAAGCCACCTTTGACTATAAGCCACACGAAATGATAACAAAATAACTTTATAAGCTGCGGCGTACAATCGAATAAATACGGTAACTGCAAATTGTAACATAATACCCTTGGCATCTATGCATGTTTTAAGAGTAAAGAATCAAATTAAACCATTTCATCAAAAATAAACTAAAGTCTATGTTCCATTCACAGAGCACCCCTTATTACACTGATGCGTGTTGACATCATTGGTTTGAAAGTTAATTTTAACGACTTTGTCCCTGTCATCAACCTGTCGAATCTGCCAATTCTGGCAGTGTGCTTCCTCATAACATCCACAAAACATTAGAAAAAGATAAGTGAGATGTATAGCATCCACATATTGCTGTTGAGCAGGGTGTATTCATAGATCAGCCACACCTTCAAACCTCCATTGTCGTAACTCACACCAACGGCCATTCATTACCAGTATGTTGGCAATTTCAACTGCCAACGTGTCAACTGGGGCTACAGCACAACATCTCCTGATGGTGAGAAACTGGCCTCCTGGGCAATAGCCAACATCCTTGCCACTGCTGCAAGACCCAAAAAGAGTGTCGTCCTTTTCTCCTCTCAGCGATGGAACGTCGGCACCAACCCAGACCTGGCCTTTGTGAGTGTCGGCCAGGATAACCGACTGCCTGACAGATGTTCTAAGAAAGTTCCCGAGGTCACAGCACCGACCCTCCCTCATAATGTCATCAAGCTCAAAGTTCCTGCTTACAGCGATGCGGTGAAACGTTAGGACTTTCACAAAGATGATTTTAAGCGTTTTTGTTTTCTTACAAGAAAATCCGTTGAGAGACTGCCACCTCCAGACATTGAGAAGGCATACCAGAAACTGTGAGAGCCTGTTATTTTTGGCTGAACAATGTATCCTCTTGAACCGTCGCAAGAATTATGTGTCATGTTGGGAAAAACAGTGCGAGAACTTTTATTGCTCCTTCCTCCGAGCCGCAGTGGGGGTTGACTCTGACAGAGCCACGTCGTCCCTACTTTCACGGCTTGACGATAAGAAGCAGGATCAATGGGAGGAAGCTGTCAATTCCATCGACTTCTCACACTCCAGCCGCAAGGTGCGGAGCACAATCAACAAACTTGAAAAAAACAACCTCTACCTGCATTGTAATATCTAAATGAGGTGCAATCGTCTGACGAGTGTCCTGGTTTACCACCCTTTTCAACAGCTTCCTTGTGAACTCGTTGATGAAATCTTCCAGATGAACAATCATGATGAAGAGAACAGTTTTCATAATAACATCTTTGGATTGATGCAACCCTATACCAGAGTAGATGACATTTGTGTCATGCACATTATTGTTCCCAAGCTTTGCTATCTTTCTTTTCACTGCTATGGTCAACACCAACTTGGACAGAAGAGTAAATCTGTCAGGCCAGCTCTTTTCAAATGACACAAGTTGTCCATTCCCAATATCCACTGCATCATGTGCGTTCACTATTTCAGGTGAAATCAGACCAGCAACATTGACTAAATAATCAGGATGACTATGGATCTAGGGAAGCGATGTAAGTCAGACATTTCCGTATCTTATCCCTATGCTTTGCGTCCGAAGTTATGCGTGATGGCTTCTCGTTTTCATGACTCGTCACCTCCCTCTCCCCACTGTGATTGAACATGTTCGCGATATCTTGAACGATCCTGCTGCAGGTGTCCGTACTGTACGCCAATCATTTCATGGCTTCGGGCTTCAGGGTTACGCTTATGATTTCTTTGGGGCCATTTCCATAACGCATGAAGGTTGTCTCTATTCAGATGTCAGACTCCAAGAAAAAACAAGCAATGAACACGACAACCAAGATCCACCACCACCAACCTTTCGGCTGTCATACACTTGAGGACGGGATTTTTCAATGTATTTTTATGTTACGATATATAGTAGGCCTATAAATTTTTCTCTGGAGAATTTTTTTTGCAGTAATATAAAGGTCTTACGAGTCTACAAGCTAAAATAGGAGGTGGATCAGGAGGGGACTAAAATCAATTATTTCCCTGATAAATACTTATTATGCTCCAAAAATGAGAATTGCATGTGTTTTCAACTAAAGATCTATGCACTCAAGCTTATCTGCATGCAGAAGCTTTTGCGTCTTGTTAATAATCGCTTCTAAATCACATTCGTTCAACTCATTCTCACTTTCAATGATAAGAATGCTATTATTTGCTGAAAACAGGATTTATTGCATCAGCATTCATTCGAATCTTCATCTACAGGTTTGGGGATTTGGGGATTCCCCTTTGTGAAGTCATTTAAAGAGTTGTTTTTGCCAGGACGACGTTGCTGATCCTATGAAAACGACAGTCCTTACTGTTCCTTCGATATTTTTGCAGACAATATTGCTGTTATCAATATTTCAATGGTTTAATATGATTATTTACTCATTAAACATGCATAGACTCAACCATTTATATGATACAATGTGCATTAATTGAGATATGGATGAAAACAAGATTTTTTACATTGACGGTCTCAATATGCATATTTAGACAAAGATGAAGGTGTAATCTTTACTGAAATGGCCTAATCTAATGCTTTTCCCTTTAGAACATGGGAATAGACACCAAAGCTATTGTGATATCATGCACAATGACTGAGATATTGACAAATGAATGGTATTCCATAATGGCAGCCTTAATTTGTATATTGGGATGATTGCCCAAGGATGACAGAGTGGCATCATTCAGATTCTTATAGAGCACAACTTGAAGGTATGGTAACAGCAAAAAAAATTTGTACGGAAGGTATTGCACGCTTATCAGTCCTTACCACCGGACTATATGCTGGTTAGACAAACACAAACGAAAGTGTGACACAACTCTATACTTTGATGAAATTACTTTTAAATAATATATGTACATTACAAAACATGCTTGCACTCACCAGGATGCCTGTCATCAAAGGGATCTGGATCTTGCTTGTGAAAATCCTCAGCTTCTTTCTCAAATCTTTCAGATAAACTGTAATATAAAATTTGTTGAATTATTTTTTGTGTATGGAAATGTATGAGAAGAGACTATTCTAAATAAAATATAATGTGCACCTAGCTCTTTACCCTATTATCAAATTTTATAATAGAATTTCTGTTCCTTGAAGAAATTCAACATTTTGATTTAAATTCTTGTTTTTTTTATATATAGATTTGTTATCATTTTGTGTTCATTGTCCAGAACAGCTAGACTCATGATGAACTTCAGAAATTTCTAATGCATTTTTATATTAGTATCCAACCCAGTGTCCGATTTATTGCAATGTGATAAGAAAGAAATATCCAAATCTGGTCAAACTTGTAAGCAGTCTGCCATATTTTAGCACACTTTACTTTTAACACTTTGAGAGCCGGGGTACGATATATTCGTACTTTGAAATCGGCCTAAAACTAGCAGTTGTCAGTAGCCTTACCAACGCCCTACAGAGCTGTTCAAGGGCTCAAACGGATCGGCCAGTCTTCTACTCTACACTAAAAAAATGTTTTGGTTGGGGGGTGCAGATTTTTTGTGACTGACGTCATACTGTAAGTGAAGTAGTTTTTGGGTCATTTTGGCTCATGTTGCCTGGCTAAGAGCCAACTGCTAGACCAAAGTATTTCGCTGAAGTTTCCA
>JGI24022J15233_10009161_pt1 | contig 11130 bp, 8 predicted proteins | sample Ectturendosymbi2_FD_15233 | JGI IMG/M metagenome (IMG submission 15233)
GCCTCAGTCGCAATTAGCTTAGCTTGTGCTGCATCAAAACGTTTTTCAGATTAAGGCATTTTCATCAAATCTTTTTTCAGCGCAAATGCCATTTTCCCGCGAACAGCTCTTGCAAAATAACACTCCAGGGTTACCTGTACGAAAACAGTGCGTCGACTTAAGCCCGGAGAAAAACACTACGTCTTTTGCAGGGCAGTTTCACAAAAAGAGAAGAATAATTATTGATCCAATTGCCAGCGACAGCTTTTCTTTCGACGACGGAGTCTTACTGGCGGATGCCGGTGACCGCGTTTTTGCATCGCATGTCTGTGCCAAATCCGAAGCTATCTGATTGCAAGGCGAGCCTTCTTTGTTGGTGCTGGCAGAACATGTAAGAGGCGCTCGTCAATGTGCTGCAATCGCATAGCTTTCGAGATTCAGCAGTGACAGGAGCTTGGAAAACGCGAAGTCGAGAACTTATGCCAAGGCTGCTTTGTAACCATTTTCTTATTTTCTTGATTTTGCTCTTAACTGTGCTATTACTTTTGTGTCTTGCCTCCTCAAAAAGTAAGAACTTCACTTGGAAAAGTTGATATTTGTTTAGTAAAAAAGACAGCGCAGGAGACGATGCAACAAACAACGAGCATGATGTTTGTAAAGAGCTTCCAAGACAAGGTTTACAAGATGAGAAAGAAGTGGTTCATCCAAATTTTAACTTCTTCAATCGCAGTTTTTGTATTTTGTTCCAAACTTGGAGGTTTAATGCTTTTGTTACAGTACTTTTGTCAAGGTGTAGGTTAGCATGTCCACCGCCATTGTAAACATCCTTTCACATAAAAGTGGTCAGATTTGCTCAGAAACGTAACAGTTGAGCTCACTAACTTTATCATCTCAACAGGGGCGTAACGAGGTTAGATGGTACCCGGTGCAACAAGCAAGTTTTTTGCGCCCCCATATTCCAACCTAAGGTCTTTCTGAAACAAATTTTCTGTATAGAAGAAAGTCCTTGTGACATTGCTGGGACTTTTCTGCGGCCCCCGCAGTCATTCGGCGTACCCGGCAGTGATTCGACACCCCCCATAGTGATTTGGCGCCCGGGGAATTGTGCTCCCCTTGCTCCCCCTCGTTACGCCCCTGCATCTAACCAAGAGGCTGAAGTGTATAAATACAAAGCGTGTTATTTAGTTTACCTTGCCAGAAGCGTCCAGGCAGTGGTGGTTCGATTTCAGCTTCTGTATCTCATTTTTACCTTGATCTCAATCATTGATTAAGTTAATAATGAAGTCTGCCTGCACGAACTGGATTTAGTGAAAGGCATCAGATTTTGAATATATTCTTGCTTCATGGTCGTGTCTGTAAAGCAGACAGCAGTTGTAATACCTTTCTGGGCAGGGATCGACTTGATTTCCAGCAGCTCAATGCTGCAATGCGCCTTTCGCGTTGTTGTTTTCTTAGTTTCGAGAAAAAGGTTGTTTTCTTAGTTTCGAGTGACTAAAACCAAATTTCACCACTTTAGGGACCCTCCCAGAAAGTTTTTGTAAAAATCCTCTAGTGCCCCCAGGAAAAAATCCTTCCGACGCCCATGTCCACATCCGGATTCACTATCATTTCTCAACTTTTTTCTGAGTGTTGGCCAGTGGGCCCCCTTCAACTAATTTTCCCCATGGCTCAAACCTCTCATGGGCGCAATTAGGTGGGGGACACGGGGGACGCGTCCCCCCACTTTTTCAGACAGTGGGGATATAATATGCCATGACCCCACATTTTTCTCTTTAGGTTTCGTAATATATTGGTTTCACACCAGAACCGTCGCCAGAAAGTTTTCAATAGGGGGGATTTGCATTTCTGCGGGGGATCTTTGGGTTTGTGCGGGGGACTTGACACAAAAAATTGGCAAAACTCAACTGATTTATGGTGTTTCATGTTTCAATTTGGGTGGGCTTGGAGCTTTGTTTGTGGGGGCTCAGCCCTCCGGTGGCGACGGGACTGTTTCACACCAAGCTGCCCCCTCGCATTTTACAACAAAATTGCGCTCATGAAACCTCTAGTTACACCACGGATGACAAGTAGAATAAGCTTTTGGCAACAAACTCCAGGTTTGCTGTAATCTTTCGAAGAATCAGCCGACTGGACGCTGCTTTCATCTTTGTGCCATGATTCAACCTTGAACATTTCAAGTAACTACTCTCCACAAGCGAGAAAAACAAGGAATCACTCAGGAAATTTTTAACAGGAAATCGATTTCGATGCGTAGTGTTGCGTGAAATCGATGTCCTATTAAAAATTCACTGATTGATTTCTAGTTTACCTCCCTTGTGGTGATTAGTTACTTGAATTGAGCTTTTGACATCACGAAAACAATTTGATATTTCGATGCGAAACCGTAGTAAGGGTTACAGTTTAAAACTGTTCGGTGGGAGTCTGCCGCGACAGCGTTCAGCATGGCGGAAGCAGCAGCAGCAGCTCTGCTGTGCCTTTGGTATTTTCTGTCGTTGCTTCTCTGCCCGGTTGTTTCTGACCACGGGCGCTGCGAAACAGAAATAGCGAGTGTTGGACTCGGTCCAACTGTGTTTAGCTTCATTGCTTTTCATTGCTTGGCGCCAATTGTAGGTCACCCGGCTCAGAAAACCGGATCCATTGCGATCGTGATCGAGTTTCAAAAATGTAAGAAAAACCAGCTACTTGCATTGCCTAATTGTTTTCTTCTGAAAAGAAACATTTAAAGGCCATCGCACGAGAATATGCAGGGTAGGCCAATAGTAGGGTTACAGTTACTTCATTATCTGTTGCACCTTAACAATCGCGTTTTAGATATAAAATTATAGAAAATAATACTGAACGCTTATTCTATGCTTTATGTCTTAGAAAAGTTATATATTTTATAAATTAATTTTTATTTAGATGGATCGTTTATTTCATACTTTAAATCAGCGAGCTTCATAGTAATGTAAATCACCAAATTTTTATTAGAGATTGGAAGCTTGAACTGTGAACGATGGCAAACAATTACAATATAGACCAAAGAAATGGCTAATAAATCAGTATTGAAAGTTTGAAATTGTCGAGCATGTACGTAAATCTTGTACATGCTTTCATACTCTTCCACCTTCACGCAAGGCAATTTACAGCATAAGGATAAATCTGACCCTGCTTGTGGTAGGCTAACCCTAAAAGTAACCCTACTTTTGGGCCAACTTAGATTAGGACAGTATAGCGCCGAACAGCGGCATAGTAATTCTACAAATATTAACTGCAGACAGATAATTGGATTCGTCACAAATCTGAGACCTGCCAAAGCAATGTCAGCATGTCTAGAAAACACCATCGACAGCATGGCTATGTACACATAGCAGGCATTCAGCAGGAGCGCTAGAAGGTGTCATCAACTTTGACTTGTAACAGTAGTCAAATGCAGAAAAACCACACAGGCGCTATTATCTTTGCAATAACGTGTGAAGGGCACCAGGATGTGTTGACAGTGGAATTGTTTCAAACAAAACGGTGGGAAAAAACGCGAAATAAAATACACCAGCCAGCGGTGCACGAATCATTTGACGCTATTGTCTAAGCAGGCTCCTAGCCACGGGGTATATTCATTCAAGGGTCCAAGACCCAAAATGTTTGGGAAACCCGCATTAGATCTACTTGATGACGTACATCGCCTTGTCAGCCCACCATTTTGCTTGTTTGAAGGAGAACCGTTTGGCGTATAACAGGAGCAAAATTGGTAGTAAATTTTCTGGTGTGAGGGGAGTGGAATGTAACTGAAAAGTAATGCAGGACTAAACAGGGCGTATATACACATGCGTTGAAAAGCAAATCAGCCGCCTAATTGAGGTCACACCCGTAATTTATACCGTGTCAACGCAACAAACAGTGGAAAATTCTAGTTTCGACATGATTTCCATCCAGAGGAAATCCTTACGAATTCACACAAAATAGAAATAAAAAATGCAACTTCTTCAGGTTGATTCTCCAACTCGCCCTCTACGAACGGACCTGACAAAAACTAGCAAAAGCTCTCTTGTTGAACAAATATTTTTCGTCTGTCAACTTAGACGACTCAAATCCCACAAATGCATTTAATACCGCTCACTCAACAGGGATAGGTTTTCGTTATATACAATTGGATTCGATTTGACAATGACTTTTGCTGGAAAGTGGGCTCTTCACGAGCAAGAGGGTTACGAGGAATTTATGACTCTAATGGGTGAGTGTTACTTTTAATTTAAGTTTCTCACTGCTTTCTTCCTTGTGCTCTCTTGCTCACAGTCATCGCTTAAGTCAGCTTTTTGCAATCATTTACACCTTAACAACATCAAAACTCAGGCCAAGTCTGCTCTTTCTTGCCCTAGCTGTTTAGTGACTGCAACAAGAACAAAGTTAAGGAAAGGGCGATTCTGTTTGACCATTTCTACAGTTTTATTTCCCAATGTTGGTCACAATTTATAGTTCCGTTCTTTCTTGGTGCTGTATAGCTAGCAGGTTAAGAAACGTCAGCCCTAACTCTCTATGAAATGCTTTGCTCGAAAAATCGGACGCAATCTGTACGTCACTTTCATTTCACAATGTCTCGCCAGTGGCGTAGCCAGCCCAAAAATATTTTGGGGGACAAAATGTTTGATTTTAGACGAATAACACTATTTTGCTTGGAAAAACTCCTTTCAAAGCACAAAATTACTATATTTTCTAAATATTTGGGGGGCCGTGGCCCCTTTTCCCTCCCTAGCTACGCCTATGTGTCTCGCTTATTCTTTCTAATTTGTCCCTGTGCCTTGCTCGGCAGCTGACAGCAATATAGTTTAAATTAAACAATGTGTTTGTCGTTTGAAAAAGGTTGTTTAGTTTGCGGTAAGTTACTAGTTGGTAAAGCGTTGGGTTGGATTGAGTGTTGTGGGTATCCAAAGGCACTAAATTAGTTTATGTCACCACAGTTACGGAGTTATTAGACGTGTCAAAGAGTCGTTATCATTGCAGCTAGGATTCGAAAGCATTCAGTGACTCAAGGTTCAGTTTGCTTAGAACAAAGTAAGTCATTCAATATGTGGCCCTTATTAAAATAGTTACATACTTTTATATGTGCAAAGTCCTGAATCTGGTGAGTAAAAACAACAAAAATCGAATTAACGCAAAAATTATAAAACACCAACTTTTAAGACCAATGACTAGATTTAAACTCACGATGTCAAGAAAGATGAAACTCGTATTATCAAAGTGGAAATAAAATCTAAAAAAGCGGGATGGGAGACATCTATGTCAGGCGAGTGGTAAAATTTTTACAATGAAAATATCTGAAATTACGGCATGCAGAATCAGTTTAGTTGCAGTGATACGCCATTTTCCATTCCTACGTTCCCGAACTTTTGTTGTACCGTAAAGGATCGAACCATTACGGGAAAGCGGGAAATCGAATCATTTCGGGAAACCATTTCGGGAAAGCATTTCGGGAAATCAAGTCGGCAAATGCAAGTACTTCTATGGAAATAGCAAGCCGAAATATTGCACGACAAAAATAACATGTTTTTGCGCAGGTATTTGTATGTCTCCAGTAAGAATTTCAAAGAGATGATGTAGGTTGCGATGCCTTCCTCGACATTAGAAATGTCGGACCCAGCAGTGCACTCACTTAAATCGGTATTTAAGACAGTGGAGGGCTGCCACTTTGACCCACACATGTTTGAGAGACAGAAGTAATGTTGTTATTTTAGGTTATCTTAACCAAGAAATACACAAGAAGCTTCTGCATGACATCGGCACCAAACCTCAAAATTTTTATACTTAATTATCACATGGAAAGTTTCAGCTGCTGGATGGCTTTTCAAAGTACGTAGATATGACAATGTGATACTGACGTAATGATGCATGCCATCATGCCATACGGTCCCAGAAAGTACAACCGCGGTCTTAGACTAGTAACCGAAATTGTGATGTGGCGTGTTTTGGCCGCCTTTAATAATTCTAACAAATGCAAAACCACTTTTTTTCATCAGGCGTCCCTCCACAGTACATACAGGCGGGCAAAAACGCGCCGGTCGCGTTAGTCATCCAGCAAGACGGCAGTAAGTTTAGCATTCAAACCAACACCGGACCTCAATCTTGGACGGACAACTTTGAAATAGGTCAGCCTGCTCTAATCACAGGACCGGGAAAAAAGCAAATGGAAGTAAGACAAACGCTTTCTGTTGACATTGTAGCTCAAAATTGTTTGCGTGTGTTCCTGCCGGACCACCTACGAACCATTCATGATCCCAACTAGCACTTAGTTTCCAAAACGAGTGACACAGTTTCGCCAAGGAACAAAATGAGCAGTCCATTGTAATGGCCTTTCTTGTTTCAGACAGTAGTCCATCTGAAAGATGGAAAGTTGGTGGGCGAATACCAGGTGCCGGGAGCAAAAATACTTGCATGTAGACACGTTGATGGCGATCTTCTTTACGACGTAAGTGTTTTACACAGTTGAAGTTCTTCCACTCAGATTACTTGATAAGAAACTAACTCAGTGACGTGAGAACTGCATACCATTATGTTTTTACAATTTGACTTGTTAGCATTCAAATTATCTAAAGGATATTGTTAATGCTTAGATTGTTTGAAAGTATTCTTTGATGAAGTCATAGTTTTGCATCGTTGCATTCCACCATCAACCAGTGCGTGACTCTGAGCCTGGGAGACGTACAACACCTACCGTATGTGCTCCGCGAAACCATCAATGACCCATGATGAGAGTGTTTCCTAAACTGAATAAAACTTCAAACGTGACAAATTTGCCGACCACGGAATTTTGCGGCTAAAACTTTTACACGGTTAATATAATTTCGAAAAAGTTTCAAGATAAACGACATACTATTGTCCTTTATCAATGTCAGAAACAACAAGAACAAAAGTGGAAATTGAAGGACTGTCATCTGAGCTAAAGGACGGTTGGCATTTGGCAACCCTGCGAATGACAGAACACGGATATTGATAGACAGATTGATAAAACAAATGCAGTTTGGCGTGAACTTTATCGCTCTGTTGTCACAAAACGGGAGCTTCCAAACACCACAGAGCTGTCAGTTTGTAAATAGGTGTTTGTTCCGATCCTCACCTGTGGTCATCATAAAAAAATAAAACCTCTTCATGTCAATTCGGGCGCCATTATTTTTAAATCAAAGCATGCTGGGCGCCACTTTTGCTCAGATTTTCAGGGAGTTTTTGAAGGTTCTCGGAGATTTTGCCCGGATTTTGCCCAGATTTTCACCAATCAAAACTTGTGGGGGTGCGGTTGCACCCCCTGCACCCCCGCCTATCTACACCAGTGACCTTAGGTAATGACTGAAAGAGTAGTATGTTGTATCTCAAGTGCAAACGGCAGAGATGGGATATGCGCGCGAAGAGTTCACGGCGTGACACTTCTCGACAAAGTGCGCAGCTGTAAAATTCATAAAGGCTTTAATGTCAAGCCACTGCTCTACTCCTGTCAAAAATACCCTGTTTCGTGCCTATGGTATCCCAATGAATGTATGCCAACTGTGGGCATATCGCATTTTGCATTACATCGCAAACAGTGAAAGTGTGCGCCCACATCAAGTTACCTATTTCGTCAGAACCTTTGATGCCTTTATTAGAAATCATTTGCATGCGCTTGTTCAATGATCTGTATCTTCATCTAACTTTTTTATCTGCTCATTACGATTGTCTGAATGCCTTGTATAAACCTCCATTTTTCTCCCAATATACAGTAGGCTATAACGCGGGGGCCTCAAACTCGAATTGCTCCTTGGGCCAAATAAAGACTTGTAAGGTAACCCGAGGGCCCCATCATGACGCTGACGCAACAATAGCGGTACCTGAACATACTAGAAACAGATTTTACATCTTGTTTCCTGCGAAAAGATTTCATGAATTATAGGCAAATCATTTCTGTCCGTCTCTACGTTGGTATCAATCAATTCTAACCATCTTAGAAAATTCTTCCTTCGCTAGCTGAGCACTTTAAACACCGGTGAATAAACTGAATAACGTAAATGTTATTCATTTCATTCAATTTCATGCCCGCTTTTCCTCTAAAGAGGTCGCGGGGCAACAGCCTTAGGAAGACTTAGAACAGCTTTATAGTTAACAGCAATTTCAGGTAGTTCGACTGGCTCTACATCAAAGCAGGACCAAACTAGGTCGGAGATGCAGTCACTCCACATTGGCCTTGGACGACCTCTGGCCTTTCCCGTGGGTTAAGCCAGCAGGACTTGTCTCGGCAGTCTTTCGTGGAGCATTTTGGACACATGGCCGACCTAACGTAGCTGTGATCCCTCAGTTCGGCAAGTAATTCGACATTCAGGGCTCTGCGAATTTCACAGCTGCGCACTTTGTCGCGAAGTGTCACACTAGGGACGAAACGAGGGGGCAACAATACCCCGGGCGCCTAATAACTGGGGCGCCAAAAAATCCCAACAGTGGTGTAAGTTTTTTCTTCAGTACAGTAAATTACTCCTAAACGACCTTGTGTTCGAACATGGGGGCGCCAAACTTGCTTCTTGCCCGAGGCGCCATCTAACCTCGGTAGGTCCTTGGGTCCCACCGTGGGGAGTCTTCGCAGAAATCCAAAATCTGGCGCTTCCACCTGTGTTAATACTCGTTCGGTCATCACCAAAGATTCGTGACCATAGGTAAGGATCGGAACAAAGATCGATTAAAAAATGACAGCTTTGCGATGTTTGAAACTCCCGTTTTGTGACGAAAGAGCGACCAAGCTCACGCAAAACTGCGTTAGCTTTTCCAACCCGTGCATCAATATCCTCGCTCCACCTTCCGTCATTGGTCAATAGGCTACCACCCCTAAGTACTTGAATTTCTTTAACTGCTGTAGTGTATTGTCGCTCACTTGCAGCATACATTGCCTTGGGTTTGTGAGGAGACACAATACCTCGGTGTGTTTAGTGCTGATTTTCATTCTGGCTCGGTCGCACGCAGCAGAAAACCGATCGAGTGCATGCTGATTAGGCAAATCTGTTGAGAAGATGCTGGCAGTACCAAATTGTCTGTAAAAAGTGAACGGTTGATCCTGCAGCTCCCAACAGTGACATCTTCGTTGACTCGGCTGTGAATGTCTATCAAATTAATGCAGTTTAGACTATGAAAAGGAGCCTTGACAGCGCACCCCATTGTCGAGTGCAACACCAACGGTGAATGGTTGTGATTTAACTTTCCCGACATGGACACAAATTTCTGAGCAGGAATACAATGACTTGACGGCAAGTAGCAGGCGGCCGTCAACACCGTACTCCCACAACACTCCCCAAAGCTTTTCACGAGGAACCCGATTGTATGCTTTTTCGGAGTCGACAAAGCATATGTAGACGTCTTTGGCATACTCCCAAGATTTCTCAAAAATTTTCCGGAGAGTGAAATTTGGTCATAGTGCTACGGCCAGGGTGGAAACCTCACTGGGTATCATTCAGCTTTGATTAAATTATTTCGCGGCATCTTTTTCAAGGCACTTGGTAACGTAAATGTTAATTATTTGAAAATTCCCAAACGTCGTCGCGGGCCGCACAAAAGGCCCTCGCGGGCCACATGCAGGCCGCGTGTTTGAGACCCCTGCTATAACACTTCTGTATGAGAATGGGCATTCTCCCGAATGCAGTATTGCTGGTGCGTTGTTTCAGTGTTTGTTCACTTTCCGTATTGTCTGTGTGCATAACCTAGCACAGGGGTAACCAAACTGGGGTACATGTACCCCAAGTGGTACATTTGCCTATCTGAAGGGGTACATTTGAGGTTAGCAGTAGAGGGGAAAAATATATTTATACATTATTCATTTCAAATATTATTTATACATATGAATTTGTCCGAACCTTACAAGTTACTAATGGGGTTAGACAAGAGAGAGTATGGAGTCTGCACTTGTGTGCTGTATATTTAGATGATTTATTTCTTGAACTAAACAACATTTGGGCTGGGTGTTATATGGGTGAAGTCTTATTTGAACCACTTGATATTTGCTGATGATATTTGTGTGTTTTGTCGAAGTGTACGCGGGTTGCAAAGAATACTAGATATGTGTTAGGCACATGCAGAATCGCTTGAAATTATTTTCAACTGCAGCAACACTGTTTGTATGACGTCTAAGGCTACGACCGCAAAAAGCACTGTCATCCGTTGCTGACGCCGGGTGTACAAGGGTAAAAGCTACTTCCCACTACAAACATTTGGGGTCTGTATTAGATATTGAGCTTTCAGATGACAAAGACATTCTGAGACAACTGCGCAATATCAATATTATATAGCACTAATGCGAGCTTCTTATTTCTGATGTTCGAACGCAGTGAAAATGTACTTTTTCGCTCCTTCTGTAGGTCCACGTATGAATTATAATTCAGGAAGGCATGCATCCACAGATTTCGTGTGACCTGTAACTACAGTATGTTTGCAGGACTCTATACAACCTGCCGTGGTGATAGAGTGTTAGTAGTCATCAGGCTCAATGTAACATTCCTACCTTTGAGGTCTTATTGAAATAAATGTGTAGGCCTACCTGTTTCCTGAACGATACAAGAAGTCCAACAATGTATGGTTGCGCGCTTTGATGCAGTCAGATTGTTTATACCGTATTCGTCCGTATTCTTTAAACACTACAACCGCATTTTACTTTGTGATCGAGTGCCCGCACGTTACAGTGTTAGTTTGAGGGCGTGTGCAGGCCACAATGCATTCGTACTTCACCAGTCCTTAGCCAGGGTTGGATTCTATTTCTGTTCGTGTCCTACTCTGGATGTAGTGTTGTATCAAGTGTTACGAGTTAGCGAACAAGTGTCTGTAATCCTGTGGTCCCACCACCAACGCCATTACAAAACTTTCTCTGTGACTGTTATCTTTCAATCAGTCATGAATCTGTGCTGTGCAGATGTATGCTTGTGCTCTATGGACTTCGTGTCTGGTTCAAAGCTTAAAATATTAAAATATATATCAGTGAATATTTTCAAAGATCGTTAAATGCTTATTGGTAAATATATTTTATCTTCCTCAGCCTTTTTGCCATAGGAATTTTTAGGGGCATGATCGTTGAAAGGGAGGCCAAGGCAGCCCGAGGATTTTGAAATTTGACATTTTCCTGTCACATTTTTGAAGGTTGTTTTCTTATTTTCGAGTCGTGGAAATCTAATTTTGCCACTT
>JGI24022J15233_10009162_pt1 | contig 11130 bp, 7 predicted proteins | sample Ectturendosymbi2_FD_15233 | JGI IMG/M metagenome (IMG submission 15233)
CTCCCCCACGAACTACACGGCCTGACGGTTCTGGACAATGAGACATCCCAATGGCTGCTTAACACCTGTCGCGATATCTAGGCAGGCTAGCACCGGACAAAAGAACTCGCTCAAACGAAAGATGAACAAGAAGAACCACTTTACTACGCTGTTTCGACTAGTCCTGCTGGGGCTGCATAGCCTACACTCGCCTGCATCATTTTAAAATAAAAAGTAATGATTCACCACTTTCTCAAATAACATAGGCCTGCTTCAATACTAGGTAGGAGACTAGAACATGAGAGCTTCATCACGGCATCACCTCCTGTCCTTGCACAGAAGGGTTGGCATTGTTTTGTAACGAACAAAAAAATTAAAAATTTTCTGAGTCTAAACATATTTGTTGAAGCATGGCAACGGCAAGCACCTCAAATTTTCAAATGGTTCACTCACATTTTTCGAGTGTAGGATGCGTAGACCCTCTAAACACTGCCAAAATTTGTAAATAAGGCCACATGTTTGACGTTGTAAATTCCTAAGACGAAAGTGAAAATGAACGTTTGCTGTATTTGGCCGTTTGCACAAATTTCGGATGATTTTTATTATCTCGGTGTTTGGCAATGTGCCAGATATTTTGTTGCAGCATTATTCAAGGAGTTAGCTTTAATTACCATAAAAGAAATGTGAGGTCTCCAGTCTCGGTCTCGAACGTCCAGGTCTCGGTCTCGGCTTTTATGACAAAGTCTCGGTCTCGGAGGTTACGGTCTCGTCTACATCACTGCTAAGAATAAGTCTGATATTTTTCAGTGCTGAAAGTTATTCCCGTACTACTGCATAGCTTGGCGTGGGTATCTGACATCTAAATAACAAATTTAATTTACACAAAGACGTAAAGGAGAATTCGGTTCAGTGGACCAATAACATAATCACACATGATTAGTAACTACGCGGCTTTTCATTGTTCGTACAACCTTCACGAACCGTTACCAGCAGTCCACAACTACTGCGCGTCCACGGGTCGATGAAGTACAACAAAGCGGCGGATGGGACGTTTGTGAAGGCCTGCGCACGTACAGTAGGTAAGTTCGACATAATGTCATACGCAGGGCCGGATTAACCGAGCGCGAGGCCCCGGGCGAAATCGTGACTGTGAGGTCCGTCCGTCCGTCCGTCTAATAAAAGCTTAGTCCAACTGAGTAGCGTTTCACATACCCTCGTTTCAACTTTGCAAAAACCCTGGTCAAACCTGATAGCCCTACGATTTGGCAGACTAGACTTCAGAGACAGTTGGGGTGATCATGCACGGCGGTTCGTATGTGGTAAATTCACTTTATTTGTTCAAACATGCAATGACGAGATCAGTGGCATAGGCAGCCCAAAAATTGGGGGGGGCAAAATGTTTGATTTTTGGCGCATAACACTATTTTGCTTGGAAAAATGCCTCTCAAAGCACAAAATGACTATATTTTCTAAAAATTTTTGGGGGCGTGGTTCCTTTGGGTCCTCCTTGGCTACTGGACGAGGTTGCAGTTCGCTCATGTCCGCTCTTTTGACTGCAGAGGCGGGTTGCGGAACTAGCTAGCGGATTCTTCTAATGTGGGTCTTTGTTGCGTAACAATAACACGGCAATACATGCTCAAACGTTCACTTGAAGTTACGGTAGCAAGCGTTTTTCCGCGTGTGACCGCGCAAGGCTCCTACTGCAAGGTGTTTTTCACCCAGATCTGTTTTTTTATTCGACCTGGGTGTTTAGGTTTAATTATGAACTCTCGTTAAACCTGGGTTTTTGAAGTGATAAATTCATCGGCAACTTCAGCGTGTTCAGTAATACGAAGATAACGCATATCGGATGAAGCAGGACGTGTTCAGTCGGTTTCATTACATAGTAATCACTGGTTTCATATCCTCATATAAGGTCATTGTCAGGGTTATATGTATATATAATTTTATTGTCTGTAATGCCAATTGAAAAAAACTGGTGAAACAAGGGTTAGTACTGTTTAAATTTCGATGTTTCCTTATGCATACAAATTAAAAAAAACAAATTAAAATTGGAGAAAGAAGGCATTGAGGATATATTTTTGTGGGATTTTAGATCGCGTTACAGTTCAAGATTGCTCTAAATTTCCTAGTGTAGTAACAAATGTACTCCACAATTAGTGAAAGATATCATCAACGGAGTATGTTACAAATGTTATGAAAAACGTCTTGAGAAACAAAAAAGGTCTTCCAGATGTTTAATGTTTGCGTTGCAGAAAAAGTAGCAAGAGAAACTATAATTAAATCAGTATTCGATTATTGTTTCAATTAAAATAAGCACACTCATATGTTTTTATTCGAAGAACTATAATTAAATCAGTATTCGATTATTGTTTCAATTAAAATTAGCACACTCCTATGTTTTTAATTAAAATAGGTACACTCATATATTTTTAATCAAATAAGCACACTCATATTTTTTTGTTCGTAACACAAATTTTGTGGATTTTTATTCAGATCCATCGCCAGGATTTCGCAGCAGCGGAGACCAAAAACCACAAGGGGGAAAACATTTTTAAAACACAATATTGGATGTATGCAGCAACCGGAGGACCAAATATGAAATGGAGACACACATTTTGTAAATGGGGGAAGGGCACCACTAGCGCCCGCTGACGGTGGCCCTGTTTTTATTGTACGAATACGGGTTTATTGTGGTGTGCAATCTGAGTTTATTTGAAATCACTGAAATGGGAGCCCTGCATGTGACTGTTGAACACAGACATCTTGGCAGGTAACGCAGCGAGACAGTTACACTGCCGATAGCGGCAAGCCACGTATAGTTATATACTGTGTGAAAAGAAGCATGAGTAAATATATAGCAGTGCTTCCACAAGTTTGAAGAATCCATTGTTAGTGTGAGACTGCGATCATCGTGCCCGAGTGAATAGCGTAAATCAAACGACTCTTATGCAGGCTTGTTTTCACGCAGCATAACAATACGTAGGTTATTGTTAGAATACGCCTACGCAGACTTGTGGGAACATGTCTTTATCGTTAAGATTTACTCTGACTTCTTAGTGAGCACTAAGTGCAAAGTTATATTTGCTGCCTCGAGTTTTCGTTATTCATCTGCTCAGTTTTTTAAGCCTGCGTGGTGTTGTAACTTTAGTAAATTGTTCGATAGTTTTGTCAACACACAGTATAGCTCTACTTCTCATTGCTTGAAACAGTTTTGTGGGAGTGTCTTTTCACCGCTCATCTTGTTCTGGCTGTTAATTATTATTCTTAAATCATGACTTATTTATAGAAAGTGCTCGAAAAATTGGATATTAGGCAGTTTATAAAAAGAAAAGCATTTCCAATAGCTGCAGTGTAGAAAATTGGATGCACTGATTTCGATCTAATTCTTGGGTCACAAAGCGTGGTGCTGTTTGGTTCGATTATTTTAAGTCACTCAAAAACGATAAATGCCAAAGTTATTAGTTTCCCTAACCTATATAGCCTACTAAACGCAGTAACCAAAAACCTCTACAATTTTGAAGTGTGATGAACAGCCTCAAAATTGAAAAAGAAAAACCAGCAAAGTGATATTGCCAGCTTTGAACTGCCAAACTGCAAAAAACATGCGTTACTCACTCCCTTCCCTGTAGCGCCGTTTAAGAGAGAAAGAGTGAACGTCAGATGCGAATCTTTGTGTCAAAACAACAATTTCGATGTGTTTGATTTGATTAACCAACATTTGAGTGCTCACCAGGCTGAAACATTAACGCTTCAATCACGTGTTCCGCGCCGTATGTCGTACATGGATTTGTTACAATTACGTTACCGACCCAATCTTTTCAACGCAACGAATAACAATAAAAAAGACCATAATTTAACAGAGAGGCAACTGTAATTCAAAACTATCACCGCTGGGAGCATTTACTATTGCACAATGTGTGTTCATGAACTGTACAAAAGAACCCTGTATGAGAAGTGTGAATAATCAAGCTTTTGTATGTTTTACAGGAAGCTAAGCGTTATGAATATTGTAGAAAGCTTATATCTGTGTTATAGAGGGTTGGCCAGGACACGCAGTATTTTTAGAGACCCCAGATATCAACAACCGGACCACGTTTTGGTTTCTAAACTCTCCAATGAAGAAATCAATGGTGCATTGCTGAACGTTTTGGTTCGAGTCAAAAGTAAGACGTTTTTCTGTGTACAACTGAGAGTGGATGACACTGAAAACCAACAACGCTATTACACCGGAATAAACCGAAGATATGAAAATATATGCGTAGCATATATTTACGTCACGCCGATGCACCGACCACTGTTAGCATACTTGTGGACTGAAGGCGTAAAAATCAAAGACCTCAACCGTGAAGTCATTCGACAAGCCTTCATTGGAGCTGAAGAAGTCAACCTTCCTATGCTCACCCAATTGTGTCGATTACCAATTCGGTTTGATGACTCCACAGCTGCTAGCGACGGAAATACGGACAAAGCATCGCTTTGCGACGCCAGCGATTTGCCTTGGGAATTAGCCGCTGCACAAACAGTACTGCGGAATTTTGCCATAGCAACAGTCTTGCGGCGAACGAAAAGCGCACTTCCCGGAAAAGTGCTTCACCACGCAAGCGAAGCAAAGAAGAAACATCGCCAGAAGCTGAAAGTGAGAACGAAGAGTATGAAGAAACTAACCCAGACAGGAGTAGCCTTCTCGGAGACATCAGTGAGTTCCAGGAAGCCAAGAAGGAAAAACATGGAAACTTGTTTTTCCTCGAAGAACTGTTGTCATGAGCAGCTCGCTAGCAAATGTTGAGCGAGCACTGCACGATGCTACAATTTATTACGTAACCCAGCACTTGCAGCTGTAAACGTTGCGATTTTGACATACATTCATGTGTTAACACCGCCGTCAGCGGTGAAAACCATTAGCGACCGAGATGACACTTTAATAGCCTTTCTTAGTAAAAAGCGGTAATTAAGCGCACAGCTGCAGATGGCAGGTGTCATACGCGCCAAGTGTTTTAGCCCTTAAATAGGGCTACATTCTAACTGTTCCGACATTCCTAGTTGAATCCTTTTTCGGTGCGGAAGTCTATAGCGGTAGAAAAGGTCACTATTAAAACGTTTTCGTTATTGCCGATTGTCGCTGCGACGACGCTTTCGCTGTGTGATACAATAAACCAATGCTCACAAAACATATTCTACACTCGACTCCAGTGTCTGACTATAGCGTTAAGATGCTGTAAGTTGAGTTGAATATTCGTGACTAAGTCAGCTCAAACACAGCGGGTCTATCATTGGCCGGCTTAACAATTTGTAAAACGGGGAAACCTTTCGCCCGTGAAGAACAAACCACCTCGTACTGGCGGGCAAGGTGGTGGGTGACAGGAAATAACAAAAGGAGTGTTTTGATATCCAAGCGCGAGGCCCCGGGCATTTGCCCGGTTTGCCCAATGGTTCATCTGGCCCTGGTCATAAGTCAGAGTTAGTTACAATATATGCGGTAGTGGCATTCAAAAGTGTTGAGAACAGGTTCTGTCAGAAAATAAAATTTAATCTATAGTATGGTGTGGATGACATAAGCTTCCTGCAAGCCACTCATAGGCTGTATTTCTGGGGATGTTTCCAGAGGATAACCCAGGAAAATTTTGTGAAGTTACACTCAAATATTTCCATCCTAATGCTAACTGAAGCACTTTTAGGGTAGTGCATTTTTATTTATTAAATTTCTGATATAGTGGAAGTTTCATTCAGACTCATGGTCCACATAACGAGGGTAACTAATCAATAGCTAAAAAAACAAATTTATGTTACTGAAAAAATGAATAACTGGATCACATTTAAATTTTGCAGTGGAGCTTGCATATATCTACAAATTTATTAAGAGCATTGTATCATAGCTGAATGAAATGGAGATACATTTGCACCCACACACTGCAGTTCCTGGTAAAATATTTGGCAAAATTTCCTGAGCTGTTTTTAAAAACCTTACACATGACATGCATCGTACAAATGTTTCAACAGCAATGAAATTTTCCCCAACAACAACCTCAAGTAGTGCACAAAGTTAAACAACAGTAGCCAGATATTAATTATGTGTCAATACATGCAGCAGCATTAGCATAGATTTGTCCAAATCTCTTCATTATCTTTGTTATTGATCTTGAAGAGACATAGCAACATCCACGAGCTGATTTTAGCCATGGTGCTTTAATAGTGCAAATAAAGAATTGCACCAGAATCCAGCAGAAATCATTATTTTGTCGTCAAAACAAATGCAGAAAATCCATTAGGATGCATAAATTATGTTGATGCATCTCACTTGTTCCTGGTCAACATCTTGGGCTATGCCAATGTACCACATTTTTTGTCACACACAGCTGCAACATTAATTTCCTTTCAAAATTATGGGTTTGGGTTGATAATTAGTTGACGTTTGCATTACCAAAGAATAATTGCCAATAAGACTCATTCCTTCTATTCCCATTTGAGTTGGATGAAAGCAGTGGTTTGTGTAACCTTGATAGTAATACAGGATTGGCAAAATCAACGCGTAATCGCCTCTCACTACTTGGCAATAGTTTCACTTGAAAAGCTAACAAAATGAACACTTTGAAATTTTACAGTGCGGTGTGCCAACATATTTGTTGGCTAAGTTACCACTTAGCAGTTCTGATTTTACAACTACTTTAATAAATTTTGCATATTGGTGAGTATCTAACAAATAGGACACTGCATCAGAAAATATAAGAATGAAACAAAACTAATAAAATCCTATATTTGTCAGTTTATTCTGGAATTACTATGAATAAACTTTGAAAAAACTGTTTTATCTTCAACCTACTATCAAAAACATGTATCATGTCAAACAGATGAATATAAGTTGAAGATAGAAACCATATTATTGCAAGCTTGTTGTAGTTCATGAAATGCAAGTCAAAATCACCTTAGGTGTTTAAAATGATATGCAACATCAAATAGGTAAATGAGCAGACAGAGGTTTCCTGAAAAAAAATTTTCTATAGCTTTAAAATATAACAAGAATAAACAAACTCCATACTAGTTGATCTGTTCAAACTATGAGCAATTAAAATATGGTCATGTATGAGTGCACACAAAAATATCACTAAGTTCAAAGGTCAGTGCCAATGATTGGTTTTTATTGAACACGCCCTCCGATACATTCTTGGAGAATTCCAACTACGGTAATCACAAGAGAAAAAGATGCAATGTTTTTCAGTCTTGGTACTAAATTCATAAAATGTATATGCAAAAATTAAATGAGTACACTGCAAATTAACAAGCAGTAACTTTGCAAATACTGGTCCGATTTCAAAAATTCAAAGTGTTTTGAAATCAGAATGATTAGATCTCTCGGCAAATGATATTTTATGGATTTTACTCATGTGAGATGCACAGCTCTGGATCAGTTGACAAGGAATCATCCAAATGTAAGTTTCTAAAAGCAATAAAGTTTCTAGACAGGAAATCAAAATCCCTTGAAACAGAGGTCCTCAAACTCTTTTAGTCATGCCCCTATGGCGTGAGCGACTGTTACTCGTGCCTCACCCTAAAACAGCAATTAATTTTATATGCGAACAGCATGTGTGCTTGTCGAGTTATCACCATTCAAAATTTATGTCACGCATGAGTGATTTTGATGACTACCCATTTTCTATGCCCCAAAATTAGGGTAAGCACATGGAATTTTTTAATCTTTTCTTCACAAGTGAAGATAAGCGATACTTGAGACAAACTTTATTCAAGTTTTTGCAACAATTAAATGACTACAATGAGAATGCTTTAGTTTTAAAGTCAGTTGATGATGTTCTTGCTAGTCATTATGCTTCATTGACCATAAAAAGTAGTCATTTTGTGTGGTCCATAACTTTACAAAACCTTAACCAATTTCGAAAAAATTTAGTTTTTTGGAATCAGCATCAAAAAAGTTCTGTCTGCTTATGAAATTTGAGGAAAATCTGAGATGGTGGGTTGACTCAATCACTGGCTGGGGCAATTGACATAAAATTACCCTGTTGGCATAAAATAGCAAAATTTTACATTAAATCACCTGTATAGCATCTTCAGTCTTGAACTGCAATTCTTTTGAGCACTTGATAGATACAGATGACTGCCTTCCATCAAATGAAGTCCACTTCACATACTCATTCTCAACACATTGATTTTGAAATGGGAACCACATGATCAAAATTTTTACAATCAAAATGTCATAACAGTTTACACAAACTGCTGCTATGAAAAACAATATCACAAACAAAACATGAAAGCTTAAAAACCACAACATTGATATCCAGAAAACAAGCCTGAGAAGCTTATGAATTTATAGACTGAATAAAGGAAAGACAGAAAGATTAGGCTTGCTGTCCTCACAAACTTCATGGTCTGATGACTGACTGATACCAGCAGGCCATGGTTACTCGCACCAGGGCTGCAGAACCGTCGTAAGAATGACACTGCTCGCGCTCGAGAGCTTTTTTTTCAAGAACATCACATGGCTCAGTCAGAGCTTTCTTTTTTCAAAGAAGGTAACCAATACCACCGCAACGGTATTAAAAAGAACACAGTACAGTCACCAAACCTCGCTTATCCGAACTCCGAATAACCAACCGCAGCAATCAGTCTGAGCGCCAAATCCAACAGAGGCAGGGGCTAACAAATCGATTTGGTTGGTTGTGAAACACGTGGTGCGCTCCACATGTTACGGGAAAACCCTATATTGAAAGCATAGATGAGCACAGATCAGGCTGGACAGGACTCAAAACTGAAGATAATTTAGCCGAATAAAGACGGACCGGACTGCAATTTTGTTGAAAATTGGCGGATCAGCACTGGATCGGATTGAGAATTTTTTGTTGTTTAAATGTGATTATTCTAATCATATCAAAAATTTTAGTCAGATTTTACAGATTTGTTAACTGGTAGTGTATATTTTGCCATTACCGTGTAAAGCAAAATTTCTGACTTAGGCCTATTATTGTTTGTCAGGGATTTTGCTTCACAGAGCAAAGAAATAAAGTTTGTTGATTACTTCTTTGTGTGTTGTCTAAATTGAAACTTTTTGGTTATCTGTCAGATACCCACAACAAGCTACAGTACAGGAATAACTATAATCATTAAAAGAGATTGGAGTTAGTGTTAGACCTCAACTATATTTCTTTTTCAAACTCTAACCCCAACCCTAACCGGACACATTAACCTCAACACTAAACCCTATGCCGTAATCATCAGTTTTCTCAGCGTATTTGATATGTAGAATAATATCACTAACGTACGGAAAGGGGGCCACTGTGCCATGGCTCCTTCCTCAAACCCTAAAAATAAAAAATGTAGAAACAGTATTCGGCAGTGATGTAAGTAAGGGGGGCAAGAGCCTCAATTTAAAATAAATTGACTTTGTTTTCTGGCCACTAATACTGTTGCGATCGGAAATCCCGAGCGGCATGTGCGCAGAGCTGCGCACCGTGGCAGCAAGCAACAATAGAGATCACCCGACGAGATCACACTATTATTGCTTGTTCGCGCCACATACATAATGGTGTTATTCTTCACGCACATCCCGTTCGTGGTGAATCACACAATCAACACAACACCACCGGAGAGGTTGCAACAACATCCCCTCCTTTTCACAACAAACCACACCAATCGCACGTTCTTTGTGTGAAGGCTGAACTCCGAAAGACCTTCACATCCTGGTCACAGCACCATTTTGTTGCGATCGGAAATCCCGAGCGGCATGTGTGCAGAGCTTCACACCGTGGCAGAAAGCAACGATAGAGTTCACCCAACGAGATCACTGTATTGTTGCTTGTTTGCGCCACATAGATAATGGTGTTATTCTTCATGCACATCCCGTTCGTGGTGAATCACACAATCAACGCAACACCACCGGAGAGGTTACAACAATACACGCACTAGAGTCCTGTCAGGGTTGAAATTTTGTGTCTGCACCCGCAAAATTTAAACCCGCCCTGCACCCACATCCACCCCGCACTGCAGACCATCACAACCCGCCCCGCCCCGCACTTTTTCAGTCTCAAACCCGCACCTGTCCCAAAACTACTAAAAACTCATAACTAGGGCAAGTTTTTGTTGAAATAAAATCGTGAGAAATATGCATTTATTTTTAACAAAAGTTTCAACAAAAAGTTGAATTAATGCACAAGCATTTTAAACGACAGTGATTTACTCAAGTGATTTATTTACATACAATGCTAAATATTTTCAAGCATTATCTGGCGAGAAATGGCGATCATTTGCCAACAGTTTGCGTAGCATGCTGAAACTTCGCTCCACAGGGCATGAAGTTGTTTAGCAATTTAATTTGGCCTACAGTTCTGGACTGATGTTTCTTTGGCCGGGTCATTTCTACAGTTGCTTTAGGGTCATTATTCAGTTCGAATTGGTTATCAAAGAGAACAGAACTATACTGAAATAGTTCTCAAGCATGTTTTTTAAATCACACTTTTATATTTTACGTAATAGGCCTACTTGATAAAACGGCATGCGAAAAAGGAAAAAGTTGCAATACAAAGTTCCTGCAACCAGCTCATGCTACTACACAAATTCTTGAGTATTTCAGAAGCTGTTGGAAGCTGTAAAAAGTTGAAAAACTTGCCCTACTCACAACGTCTGAAGACAAGTCTAACAAACAGCAAAATCAAGTCAGTCATTCTCTTCATTGGCAACCAAACCAAGACTTTTCCACAGAACTGATCTTTCGCAGTCAACAGATTTGAGGTGATAAAAACACTTTTCAGTTGTGACTGGCTGTGCGTTAACGTTGTTTTATCCATTTAGAAGTGCTGCTAGACTGAATTATTCCTCATCAAGTACGACAGTTGCATTGGAAAATGTTCACTTGCCCACCACATGGCAAGAGTCTGAGCTATTGTTTTGCAACAATGGGTTGTTACATCACAATGTAATAATTGCTGCAGGCCTACTGTCCTAAGCACCGGACGTGTGGCCTAGTGGTTAGAGCGCTCGCTTCTTGTCTGGTAGGTCGTTGTTCGTGTGCTTCGAATATCGGCCGGGTCGTGCCAAGACCTTAAAAATTGGAACTTACTTCTGTCTGGCCAAGCGCTCGGCATAATGACTGTAGCAGGGAAATTCTCCAATGCGGATGCAATCTTCGTCGGAGTCCGGTCGTGTTGC
>JGI24022J15233_10009163_pt1 | contig 11130 bp, 5 predicted proteins | sample Ectturendosymbi2_FD_15233 | JGI IMG/M metagenome (IMG submission 15233)
AATGACTTATTGATTAGCGTGTTCTGGTCTGGATTGCAAATTTGCTCCGAGCATGTAAGCTTGCCACCGCGCCGCGAATCGGAGGATGCTGCGCGGCGGCATCGTGGAAGTAGTTGGTCACAAAATCAATAAAATGCCTCCGCTACCGCTTCCTTCACCCGTCCATGCCATGATGGTTGTTCATGCCGAAAGAAGATCGCCCAAGTGTTTATTGCACCGTTCTGCTCACTCTGTGACAGTACAGAACGCTTCATCGCGGTGTGCAAAAAATTTTTGCTATCCATCTATAGCTTGAGTGCTCGCTCGTGTTTCCTTCAGCGACTCATAAATGTTTAATGCCCGTTCGAAGACAGTTTACAAACTACCGGTTGATTCTGTCCGCCGCCATCTCGGAGGCGTTCTGATTCAAATCGTCGGTCTCCGCCGGCGAGTTATTTCTTTCTGTCTCTAGCTTTAACAACCGCACGAAAGCTCTTTAATTGCCAGCTTTTAATACGCATGATGAATGACCCGATGATACACGCATGACACTTTCCTTTGTGATGTAAAACCTGCCGCGTGATCAGATCTCCCTTTCCAACGAGCCCAAATAGTTTACCGTGAAAGGCAAAAGGTCGGCGCCTACCATTTTGGATTGTATTTTTGTTTGAAAGGAAAAAGCTTCGCAGCCGATTCGTTACAGTTACGCAAGTTTCGTTCTAGCACAGTGGTTATCAACCTCTTTTAGTTCATGAACCATCTCTATATCCAATGGATCGCTTTGTTATGCTGACATCTCATGAACAACTAGTCAAAACAATGCTCATAGGTAGCATTACATAATTTATTGCGCAGCAAAAGGTTACAATTTTCGGGAACATTTTATCAAGGATTTATAGAACTCTCTGTAGACCACTGGAAATTCCTGATGGACCACGTTGAGAATCACTGTTCTAGCAAGCCGGCGCTAGACCGTAGATTTTTCCCTGGCTATCATGCCAAAGCACATAGTACAGTAGATACTCAGTCCTTCTGAGACCACCAGCAAAAAAACTAGCTTACAAGGCATGAGTTCATTTGGTTAAAACACCATAATCTTTGCAACTTTGCCCAATCGCGTGCAACAGTTCGCTTAGCAATCTCACATCGAGCATTTTTGATTGATGCTGAAACGTCCCCTACACCTTAAAATATAGGCACCTGTTTGTGAAAAGTTGTTCCTAGCGCTTGACTCGGTTGTAAAAACTTTTGTTTGTAGCGCTTGACTCGGTCGTAAAACGACAACGGTTGTAAAAACCGCATTAAAATTACTTTTATTGTGCAAATTGCAAAACGTAGACGAAAGTTATAATCCNATGTCAACTTTTTTATACTGGATATCTCAAAACTCACCTTATTCTTTTTATGAGAAAAATGTGCATGAAACGGCATTGGCCACCAAACGCAGGATTTTTAGGTTTTGAAATGTTGGCAATCAAAAGTTACAAGGTTTCAGCTTTGCCGTTCTTGTACTAAAGCTTCTGATCATATGAACGTTAACTACATATCTTTCGATATCTAGTCTTTGCAACCGAAAGTTAGTCGATGTGCTAATCATTTTCGAGTTCGGGTATGATTCTATCCTGTGCCGAACGAGAACGGACCTTGCTACCCGAGGTCTCCGGAGTCACATTTTCAGACTCCGACTCCGCTCCTGTTCTGAAATTTTCGAATCCGGGTCTGACGTTTTTTCAAATTTGAGAATCCGATTCCTGTTCAAAATCCGAAAACCATCTCTGTAACCAAAACTCACACCTTGCCTAAACCTTATTTCCTTTTCTTTATTACAACTGCCGAAAATATAAGGTGACTCCGGATCCGGTTTTCCAAAATTTTTTGACTGCGGATCTGGGTCCGAAAAAAACGCAGAGCTCCTCCGGCCCTTCGGATCCGTGGCCACCTGTGCTTGCTACTGATTTTAGTTGCAAATTGTTTCATAAAATCGTCACATATCTGACGGCTGTCCACAGTTTGTTTTAATTACTGGAAATGACTCGCATTGAAGGTTTTTTCGCATTGGCCAAGCAAAATGAGAGCAAGAGCCTGTGGCTCTGCAAATGGAGCCAAGCTGCTCATACCCCATGCAATTAGCAGCTGCGGCCCTTCCTGAAGACAAATTGTTTTAATTAACGTGTGTTTAAATCCAGTCGCTTTTACCAAGTTTTCGACAAAACACACGCATGAATAAATACGAGCATAGCTAGTCGTGACCAAAGTTTGTTTTTTGCTCAAAGAAGTTTGACCTTTCAAATTGCATTTTTTCAGCTTTTTCAAGGAAAAAGATGAGTAATGTCGTCACCGGTATTGGGCCGTGGAGCCGGGTCCCCCATTTGCAGTTGGTGCCACCTTCGTAGGTAGTGATGATCATTTTAAGTTTTACGTCTGGCGTTTCCGCCGTCTTTTTCCCAACCACCAAAACTTGCGACGCGCCTGAGAAAACATTCCAAGCTCAGTGTATTAAAAGTGCCGTCAAGAGTTTTGAGAACCGCAGGCGTACGCAGGCGATTAATATAGAGTTCCCGCAATCTTGTTTGTCGTCAATGGCAGCAACCTGGCTATTTGCCCACATTTACTTCATTCAGAATTTCAAACTACCGCAAACTGTCTGTAGGCAAACCGTTACGGGCACCAGCAGCCGTTTCTGGACTTGACCGATCCACGGCGAAACTACTTTCGTCCTTCACTCCTACACACCTTGCTGACATGGCAGAGTTATATTGTATCCGTTACCTTGTTTGCAGCAGTAGCACGTTGTAATGTTGTGGACGAAATAGTGAGCACCTAGTTACCGCAGTCGCGCACGATGCGACCTGGCGCCAGCAAACGTTAATAGGACCTCTGTCGAAAGGCACTTCAGCTCTACCGCCTTTTGCGAGTCACTCTACCGATCAAATTGTTCACTGCAGGTTACTCGGCGGCGTCAATAAAACTTTCAGTCTAGGTTGAATGTGTGGGGCGTGCTGGATAAAGAAAAACGAGATGATTTTGTAGCGCAAATGAGGCATCGTTTGTCGAGGCTTAACATGTAGCTACGCCTGGTTTATCAGGGAAAAGACCTGACGCGACAGCTGCGACCTTGAACATGAAACGGCGAGATCGAAAACTCGATGTGCAGGCCGGAAAGCCGCGTCGCTTTATCCCAGCCGCGTGATTTTGATTGTACATTTGTGCGATTCAAATCGATATTGACTGGTCCGTCACCAAACGGGCGTTGCAGGCCGCCGAGTCGAATTGTGTCTCGGTATCTGAAAGGGTCATTTGCAGTGTCGCACACATTGCGTAGAGGCCCCTAACCAGATTTGTTTCCGTTTGTGGTAGTTCTTACTATCCTGTGGTATTTTTGGCCGTGTGGTGCTAGTGTTATTATTTTCGCTGTAGTCCACTTTGTCTTTTCTTCGTGCTCACAATAAATTGCCGCCTGTGTTTTTCATTGAGACGTTATCAAGCTGACAGGGGCTTGCGCAAGTAGCGTACTACAGTGTAGACTGTATGCACATTTTGTCAGCGGGCGTTCCGCGGCTTCAGTCGTAATCGTATCGATCGATGTGCTTTTCCGAGTAAAGTTTATCTACCCGTTGTCGCATCGCAGTTAAGGGGTCGTGCTTACTTCACCAGTATCGCCTTGAAACACATAATCGATTGTGGAAACGAACAAGCGTAATTTACCACCGCAGACGGCAGTGGCATTTAAGGAAAAGAAATTAAGTGTCAAAGCTAGCTTTTATAGTCGGGTACTTGCGTTGATAACTACAGTATACAAAGGTCAAACGTTCCTCTCGCTTGCGTTGTTGAGTCATCGTCGTTGTCTCTTACTAAGCCTAACAAGGCACTCAGCTCACTCGCCGCGCGCAAGTGTTCAGGAGAGCACCTTACCTTTTACGGTCCACATCTCGACTTTTCGAGCCGGAAAACCCTGAAATGTCACAGTGATGCTACCATAAGTCATAATCGCAGTCGCATCTAGTCTTGGTTCGTGCAACGCAGCTGCGCTAGTTTTGGCAGACCTGTTGTGGTACTGAATAACATGCGTCCCACAGAGCGCCGGCAACGGAGAGAGGGCATTTCGAAGCACATTTATCTTGCCTGTCGGTTCAGATGCCGCGTGTCAGTGATTGGCTAAAAACTGTTCCAGTGTGTTCTTTGTTGCTCTGGGGCATTTTGAGCTTCTGTTTCACCGTTTTCGCTCAAGTTTTTGACCTTGCGTGAATAAGAACGAGGTTTGAGCTGCTTTGTCGCAGGTTTCGATATAAAGTTCTGTTTTGTTTGTCATTTCCAAAAAAAATGTGTGTCGATTTCACCCCGATCGGTACTGCCGGGGCCGTGTCATACGATTATCGGCTGAAATTGCGAGGGATATTCAGCAACGCGATCGCCAAACAAGCTGTAGTTCGCGTTCATGGAACGGAGGTGAACCTACTCATTGCGCAGCTATTTAAAACTACTATGCAGCGTTTCACCGTGGTTTGGTCTGGCGACCTATGGCGTAATGGAGCTGTTCGATGCGTGGTGCACGTTGGTCAACTTGCGGCTTACATCTGAAAACATTTTTCTCTTTTAAGATCGTAATTAACCCAAGCACCAGGAAATCATTAGCATGCTTGTTTTATTTGTATCTCTACTTCACGTGGTGTGCAGTCATCGTGTGTGGGCCCGGTATCTTACTGTAGACTTGTTGTCGTGAATCGAAGACTTCGAACTCATAACACATAATGAACTTTTTCAAACGTCAGTACCCAAATTAACAAATTGCATCCAGCACTAATTGCCAACATAGCAACGATTGCCCCAAATGGTTTTGTCCAAAAACCTATGCGATCTTATGAACTGTCATAAATAATCTCCCCTCTTGTAAGCATCTTTTCATTGCTCTGTCAGCGTTTAGCGTGACAGTTGTTCATTTACTACACGTTCATCCACCATTGTGCATTTCACGTTGAAGGCCTTTAATCAGGGCTGGGGAACCTGCGGCAAGCGGGTCACATGCGATGCGCGTGGAGACTGAATATAGCCCGCACAAGAATTTTCGTTACCCAAGTTAGAACTTAACATCGTGTCAAAACGGAACTCCTTCACGACCAGACACTACTTCGGCAGTAAGTCAAGAGAAGTCTCTCTCCCTCCTCATAGTCTTCTCTGCCTTTTTTCGTTAGGAAGACAAAAGTAGAATTTTCAGACAAATTCAATAATTTTTGGTGGCCTGCCAGCGGTATTTCACAATTCGTGCGGCCCATGATAGTAAATATGTTCCCCACCCCTGACCTAAGTCAGTGGTCCGCAAATAGTGGGTGGCAACCCAAATATGGTTCGCGAGACCTTCTGCTCTGGGTCACGAAATAATTAAAATTTACATTTTAAATTTGCCATTCTCATTAGACAAAATAAATGCGATCATTTACTGTTTTGTGTGCTAAGGTTCATGCAAGTTTGTCCAAGAAAATTGCCACTGTCACTAGTAGTCTTAAAATTGATATTTAATGTAAAGTATTTTCCACAAATTTCTATGCTCACGAAATGTTTGGGTCGCGAGAATTTATAACTATTTCTTAGGGACGCTCCAAAAAGTATTTGCGGACCCCTGCCCTAAATCCTGGTGATCATGAGATAGTGAACGGAAACGAAAGTTTGATCGTGTAATATTTGGGTTCGTCTGTGGAGCGCGCAATGATAAAGGGGTTTGTCGCATTTGCCTGACGGTGTAATTGTTTCCTTGCCGCAAATTTCTCTCCGCAGCTCCGGGCGGAATTCTCGGTCAAATCCCCGCGAGCGTATTCGGATCGCCTTCTCCAGTTCGTCTCTGCCGTGACAGACAGAACAGATGGTCTCTTGCTTAATGACAGCGTGCATCCTTCAGCCAGAGGTCAAGGTGGTAAAGCCAGGGGGGTAAGGTTTTGCTACAGTAGCAATGACGTCACCGTGAGGAAGCGGAAAGGCGAGGACAGGAAGTTACGCAAATACTCATCTCGCTCGTCGATTTCGATTCCGGGTGAGATGGCGTCATGGCTTCTCGATAGAGTCAATGACTATGACCTTACTTGTCTTGACTTCGTTTCTTTAGATAGTGAAGATGTGTTTGCGTTGAAGCACAGGCTTGAGTGTGATAGCATGGCTAGGGTTTCCACTCAGCCTTAGTAGATACAAATTGTAATATCACCTGCAAGATTTATGATCGAAGGTTAGTGTCTCTGACGGTAGGCACCAGCGTAAAAATCGAATTCTTCGCTCGCAGTCGCATGACACTGAAACGCTGGCATCTTGCGTTTGTCGATTAGTGGATTTGCTGTGTGTTTAACTACACTTGGCACTTTGGTGGAGGTCTAGTTCTCGAAACGCAGCTTACCGTTGTATACGGTATAGTTGCAGAGTGTGCGTTGGGAGATCGTGGTATAAGTTACCAGGGTTTCTAGCGTTAAAGTGAGTATTGAGCTTTTTTCATTCTGAATATGGATTTGGTTTTCCCTATCCCCACTGTTGTTTCAAGCAGAGCGAAACCCGAACAGTTGTTTTTCCAGCCGCCAGCCTGACCTTTCTTCTGGTGTATTTTCATGTATTGGGCGAATGCGTGATGTCACCCCATTCTGTGGTGAATCGGAAGGAGCAGGATGCGCGCGTCGTAAACGCTGCCCTGGCCAGATAAATTGTTTGTCATACCATCACGAGCAAATAGCTTGGCAAACTTAGGTCAGGACCAAAAAGTTGCCTGTGAGTCACGTGACTTATTCGTGGTGAAGAGTCCCGATCGCATCAGCAAGATGGCCGATGGCTATACTGCTCAGTGCTCAGCCATATTTTACATCAACGAACAAATGAAATGATGAAAGGTATCCAAGTCTTCTTGCGTAATATTTTGAGTGTTTCGTTGCATTGATACCTGCTGCAAACGATGCAGGGAGGAATTTCAAACACTCCCTGTTTTGAAATACAGTAGCGTGTTTAATGGAGTGTATGAGATACACTGATGGACGCCGAAAACTCATCGCGGCCGGTATAACACTGTTTGGTGCTGAGTTTAGCAAACCTGCTCTTGCATTTGCTGGGCTTCGTTTTTCCGAATATATTAAAAAAATGAGTGAGGTGTTAGAAAATAAATCAAATTCAATGAGAACTGTGAAAAATACTGAACCATGCATCTCGATACGAACTAACGGTAGTTGCAAGAAGCTGACTTCTTTGCTTTAGAGGTAAGTTTCTCCGATTTGGAAAATAGAAAAACGTTTGATCGCCTTATGGCAATTTTCGCCGAATGCAGGAATCTCTGAAAAGACGTTCGCTGGTTCGCATACAGGTCAAGTCGTGGTTCTCGATCGGGTACCTCGTATGGTGCTTCCTGGGGCAGGAGCATTTTCTGAGAAATGCCGAACAGTAGCTGCTTTAAGCATCATAACAACAAATTTAAAGTGCCAAAAACAATTGTGTCCAATTTACTAAAGATATACGATTAGGACTCGCCCCGCTGTATTACATTGCAAAGCAGTAAAGATCAGCAATGTTTCTCGAGAATTGGCAACACTGGAGTATGTTGTCCGCAAACGTCCCGTGCATCCATCGTAAAGTCATGTTGCTATGGATGGATGTAAAGTAGAAAACTCGCCGATTGTTGGTGACTTGTAAAGTTGAAACAATGTGCTGTTTTATCTTTACTGTGAATGCAAGTGATATGGGATATAAGAGGCATCATAAACGGCCAGCAGATGTCTGCTTCTTTTTACAGACTTCAACGATTGATGTTATAAGTTTGTGTTGTTGCCTGTTCTGAGTTATTTCTTGGGTGAACCAAGTGAGTTTAATTCTTGTTTCTTGGCGACATTCCTCTCATGTGATTACCACTGCCGCGTGGACGTAACTAACAAGGCGCTCGCGACGCGTTGATCATTCGCTAGAAGAAACGCGGTCAGCAGGACGGTCAGCACATCGCGCCTATCATTGTCGCAATTTGAGAGAGACCTGTCTGAGTTGATGCCTGACCTTGATGTCACTTTGTGCATGTCTTCTTATCATGTTTTTGCTTCGTTTAAATGCGTGAATTTTAGTTAATTAGTCAATCTTGTAATAAGTCTAGAACAATTCGCTTTCACGTTAAATGAATTGAAAAAGTGGGTATTTGAATTGGATGACAGGTTTCGATAAAGGATAGCAACGTTGTTTTGCTGCAAAACAACTGGAATACCAGGTATTCTCATCATTTAACTTCATTTTGTCACAAAGTACATTGTTGTCAAAAGGTCTGTGGATCATAAGCGATTGTCACAATGTCCTTAACTCTTTTCTTCCATCTTTGTACAGACCGGAGCTGACATCTCGACTATTCAGCCAACCCAGTATACCAAACGGTTCTACGAGTTTATCTGTGATCAAGTTGTGTCCGCGTGACCACCGCCAACTACGTCACTTGACCTCTAAAGACTGCATCCATTCAACCTCTGAATCACCACTACTTTAAACATTAACAAATAAACGCTCCAGGGTAAACCAGATTGTCGCAGAAGAGACCGTCTGCATAAATTGTCTTTGCAAGTGTCTTGCCAGAAATCCTTACGGAACCCTCCGATGCTGGGAGGTTCTCACGTGATGTATCTCTTCACGTCGCTTGTTTCTTGGTTCTGCAACTTGTGTGGCGTAGAGATTACGTCAGTTAAATATCGAGCGAGCAAACAGCGCGCATTTGATCAGGAGGTTAAAGGTCGGCGCACTTTTTGAAAACGAAAAAAACTGGCTGTTTTCTGCTTTTTTTTCGACCAGATCTGTCTTGCTGTTGCGCGTAAGAACCTCTGCAAAACAACCAATGTCTGGCTGTTACTTGTCCCTCGAATGCCGACCAATAGTATCAGTGCCGTTTTGCAGTGTTATGATCTCATTGCACCTCTCAACTACGGCCGTACTGTATGTGAGGTGCCAATTCACGGCTGTGTTGTGCCTACGAAGACCTTATTTCCACTACAGTTACGTGTTCGGAATGTAGACCTAAAGCTACTTATTGGTTAAATCTTTGCCCGCCTCTTTTACCGAATACTAAGTTTTGTAGTTCTGTTGATACAACGAATGTACCACGGAATGCGCCATGGTAATCATTCGTCATACCGCCATTATTTCATTTCAGAACTTCATTTCAACTTCGTTGCTAATTCCGTATTCGCTCGTTCACCTTTAAAAGTTTTCCAAGTCGGGATTTTCGGCGTTTCGTGAAATTGAGCGTCCGAAAGCGTTGGGAAATTTTATATCATTTGCAGTTGGTCACTTCGGGTTCTTGCTTTGCTGTAATCAGCAGTAAAAAGAATTTTTAAGGAGATCGTACTCAATCGCTCCACATCAGTTCTTACCAATACAGTAAGTGTTGGGTGCATTTGATGCTCTTAAGATATTGTATTTGAATAAAAACCCATTAATTTCCTCAGCAGTGGAGAAACTCTTGTCATTTTAATGGTCGCCAAATCAAACCAAAAAACTTACATATCACTTGTGCGAATAATAAGAAAATTTTACATCACTCTTTTCGATCTTCGCTGACCTGCATCTTCAGATATTCTTCCGCCACTTTTCGTGTTACCTGCATCCGATCCTCTGTGATCTTGTCGACCGACCGAACACTTCGTGAGTGTCCAACTGTACACGTTCAGATGGTATCGTCGCCGCATCATACCTTCAGCACGTGGAGTGGCAAGCTTAAATTAAATATAACGCTTTCTTCTGTTGTCCTGTTCGAATATCATTCGGTCGTGTTTGCGAAAACTGTTCGTTTTTTCTTTGAAAATTTACACGAATCGTAACAGTGTGCACGCTGCTCGTTGTGAAGCTAAAACCCCGCTGTGATTGGACTGTCGTCGTGTGGGTGTGTGTGCATGTCACAATCGATTTGCTTCCGGTTGTGACACAACAACAGTTCATTCAGTTGCTTTGCTGCACTGGTATACCATATTCTCTGCGACTGTGCGCGTTATCCTTTTCAGTGTAGCTGTGCGTGATCCGACGTCACTAGCGATGACGTGTCGTATAAGCTATTGCGTAGTACTGCCACAAGACGCGTTTCTGTTGTCGCGATGAGTCTAATCTCTCTGTTGACCACTCATCGTAATGCAAATGGAAAAGATACGCAAAAGAACCAAGGCTGTCACCACGGTTGTTGAAGGAGCGTGTATTCATCCGCGTGTGAACTATATTGGTAGACCTGCTACTCCTTGGTATTCTTCCTGCAAAGGTTTCTTGGTTCTTTGCTGTGAACTTTTTCACGCGTGACTGCCGAACACCACAGTCCTTTAGCTGCTCAAGCGCCGATAGCGTTGGTGTTTGTTGACTACGTCCGTGTACTCAGAGAAAACGAGGGTGTGACAGCTTTTTAAAAAAACTTGCATAGCGACGTGCGCATTATTATATTGTAAATGCGCTTAGGAAGTGGCGGTTGTTGTCAACCTTACCCTTATTGAAATGAACCGATGCTGGTTGGTGCTGCGAATGGAGCAACAAAAAGAAACCTTGCGGATGGATTTTTTACAACTTAGCGGATTCGTAAGTTGTAAAAAGCAAGCAAGGTTGCGTTTCGTGCAACAAGACCTTTCCGGTTCTTCTGCGGATTGAAGCTGGCAAATGGCGGGCGTGTCCGTTGTGGACACGTCCGCCATTTGCCAGCTTCAATCCGTGGTTGCTCAAAACTGCTCTTTGGGCAAGAGCATGCCAGCACCTGATGGTTTTCCGCTCTTCGCTTTCACGCACGAGCTCCGCCTGCAGTGCAACAATGACTTCAAGAGTTGCATAAAAGCGCGAGAGGCGACTGTTTGCGAAAAGCGTGACGCAGCTTTGACCTCCAAAGAAAGCACACACTCCATTGCTGACAGACTCAGAAGCAATGGCAGTCAGTGTGCTCGCTTCGCACACTTGCACAGCCACACGTTTAAATTTGATCTGTAAAAGCGATCGCTCGTTCCGACGGTTACTGATTGCAATACCACTTGTGTTTTCTTTGTTTCTCTGTAGACAGAAGTAAAATGTCAACCACCTACTTCGGTGGCCTTGAGTCGTGGTTTTTCGTCTGCGGGGCAAGAATTCGGTTATGAGGGAAGTCGGAAGCAAACATTCAAAAGTCGCTTGCCGGGTCCTTTAACTGTGGCACTAGAACTGCATGAG
>JGI24022J15233_10009164_pt1 | contig 11129 bp, 10 predicted proteins | sample Ectturendosymbi2_FD_15233 | JGI IMG/M metagenome (IMG submission 15233)
TGGACAGGAAATTCACGACATCCGAACCGTTCTTTGAATTGCAATTGAGCTGCGTGGATAGACTTCTGCCGAAAATATGCCTCAACCATAAATATCTTTTGCTCAGTAGTCCATGGCATCTCGAAGGTCAAATTTGATAGACTCTTGGAACATTAATTCTACTTGGTAAATCTGAAAAATAAAACGAATCGATTAATTATTTCAACAGTTATTCAAGTTTAGGTGATGACCGTTTTGTGTGCCCTGTACATTCTAATAAATCAACAATTTTTCCGTAAATATATTAATTTTTCATTATTGCCAAAATATCTTTGCGGCCGGATGAAAATGGCTTCGGGGGCCGGATTTGGCCCGCGGACTGTAGTTTAAAGTCCCCTGTCCTGAATAGTCGTTGAGTTTGGGTAACTGGTTTTGTCACGAAACAGGCCTCTACAAACTTTATACTCTCCTGCACGGAATATTTGGTACTTGATCCATTGAAGCTAAAAAATAAAACCCTATAACTCAAACTATGATTTTTCTGAAAAACAGAAGCCTGTTTTAATATGATATGAAGTGAGAGTGATAATAAAACGGATACATGTGTTTGGACCACCCTGTCAGACTGTTCGTTTCAAACAGTTCGCTCTGGCCAAGCATGTTGGTTAGATTCGTTAAAAGGCATGTTACGTGCTGTTGTTATGCGATTTTCATTTAAACATGTATCGCTTTGGATAATTGCGATCGTTTCAAGAGCGTTTTCCAAACTGTACCTTTTTGCAGGAAAGCTTTTTCTGACCTCAAAACGTCATCGAATCGTACCTGGTCGTTCAACATTGAGTCGTGGAGATGTAACTTTCCTTACAAATATGATTTTGCTTCCACATTTGATCAAACTGTATCCACTTGGAAATGGGTGAAAGGGCTTTACAGAAAGAAATCTCACCCTTTCAGGTGCATACTCTCTAAAATAACTGAATTCAAAAATCGCGTGTGGCTGATAAACGCTGTGCGCTCGTCGTGGCGTTTCATTATTAGACGCATCTTCTGTAGAACCGCTCCAACATTTCCCTCCCTCGTTCAGGAGCGCACGCTTGCCACCCGACTTGCTGATCAATATTTCCCACTTCACCTTCGAGCTCGCTGACTGGAAATTTGAGTGTAACTTACGCGACAACCATGAACTGATGACGGATGAGTGGATAGAGAGCGAGAAGCGTCGCAGGGTTCTCGACCAGCGCATCGCGGCGTTGCGGAGAGAGCGCGGCGAGATACTGCCAGCGAAGCAGGTATTGTTATAGCTTTGCTTATTGGTCTGACGCTTGTTTTGTCAAAGCACAAAAGGATGCAAGTTGCTTGCGGCCCGAATTGTCATATGCGCTTGGTCGATGGCAGAGATGAAGCTGACCTGTGTTTTAGAATCTGATGTTTTTTTATGAACGTAAGTGTCTTTATTTCCCGTGCAATCTGGGAAACTTTCCTTTCCGAACCCAAATGTAGATCGAAGAGTTGTATTGTCGTTTGGAAGAAGAAAACACGAGAATCTACCTCAATCGTCGTCGAGGCCTGCACGCAAAGGGTCCCCTTTCGCTTTCTTCTACGCTGTTGCCCAAGAAAAGGTCGTTTGCATCGTCTCGGGCCCGGTCTGACGAAGCGCCGATCTTAATAGCTTGGTCCCTGAGTAACTTCACAGCTGCAGGTTCGATGCACTCCAGTGACGTGCCTCTGCATGTCGACAAGACCGGTCTTGGTTTTGCATGATGCAGTGTTACACTTACGCAGTGCTCCCCATTTCACTAATCAATAACAGTTTTGCTATTTCACTTGTGGACTCCAAGCGCTTATCACGTCTTGAAGCGGTTACTCCGTCCCAACGAAACCAGGAGGTTTTTCTCATACTTCACTGTCAAAATTTGGAAGGGTGTTTAATGTGCACTTTGCCCGTCGTGGTTGAAATCTTTTTTAAAATTCACCCAAACTACAATTGATAAGTGCAACACGTCCGTTTAAAATTTTTCGAGCTTAAATATAACTAATATGGATTTTCATGCTTCAGAACATTTTTTAAGTGAACAAAGCCCCTCCCAAAAACATTTCGCCAATACGGTGATTGTGTGCTGAACGTCTCAACGGCTTTCGTTCTCCATTTTTGTGTAGAAACCCTTGCAAGGGATTGCACCAATCGATGTGCGTTTTCGAGTGCGCCGTGTGTCCAGCCATTACTAACCCAACACCACACACTGTGCTTGCCGTATGTGTCGCTCACCAGTCCTTGCTGTCGTTGTTTTCATGTTTCTCTCAACGCATGCTGCCGCCGTCTGCTTGTGCTCGTCGTTGCCGTTGACGCTGGCGCAAGGTCGAAGACTTGTATCACAAACTGAACCGCGCCAACATCGACTTGTATCTGTCACGCTCGCGCGAGATGTACCTACATCCTACGTGCTCCGTGCTCTTTACCTGGGCAGTCTCTAACTTTAAGATATCAGGTTTGTAGCTTGTTTGAGGTTTGCTGACGGTCGTCCTTGCCCTATTTTCGGCTCGCCTTGAAAAGTTGATATGTAATTGCAAATCTTGCCAATTACGGGCTGCTTTTAGTTGTAATGCAGGGGTCGGGAACCTTTTTGGCTAAGGGAGCCATGAACCCTACATATTTTTAATTGCATTTCCGTGAGAGTGATATAATATTTTTCAACACTGAATGCAACTAACCCACTAACTAACGTGTGCATTTTTAAGCAAAATCAACAATTTTAAACAATGGTAGGTGTCTGAATTTTCTGTTTAATAACATGCTTCTTACTGTTAATGCGACTTCTGGTGCTGCATGGTGTTGCTGATGGCTTTGTAGGAAAATTACAGAAAAACTTTCATTCGTAACAATCGTGTTACTGTTAAGAAAATATCAAGCGAGTCAGATGCCGTTATCAAAAGAGCCAGATCTGGCTCGCGAGCCATAGGTTCCCGACCCCTGTTGTAATGGGTTGTCACTGCTATTGTGAAGGCCTAAATCAGAGGTGGGAAACCTATTTAGTATCACACGCCTCATTAATTGTGGAATGTCGCGCGTGGGTCGCTAAAAATTCCTAATTTTATCTTAAGGTGAAAAATGCAACAAAGTAAACATCGTTTTCACTATAAGATGCAAATCCAACATAATTTGGGTAAAAAAAATTGTGACACGGGCCACAGTAAACGGTCACACGGGCTGCAGGTTACTCACCCCTGGTGATTGACATTGATTTCGTGATGAATGTGGGAAACCGCTCGACAACCAAAAGTTTGGTTATAATTTCGCGATGGTTTCTTACCAGGTTCATTTTTTTCTAGTCTTGGCGGATGAATCCATGCACGGAATGCGCAACGCGATGGAAACCATCAAGAACATTGACCACGTATCGCCCTTTCCGTTTCAAAACTACGACGGTAATGTTGGAAATTATCCCTTATTTCGTGAATACGAGTTTATTCACTCGCTGTTTTTCCTAGACAGCTCGACGGTTTATGAGGGGCATAAAAACGCAACAATTGGCGGGATTTTATCCCACTTTTCATGAAAAGATTATTTAGGCGTTAGGTCTCTTTTTATTCTACTTGATAGCATTTTTTCACTGCATTTCAACAAGTATTGTTATTTGAATGAATCGAGTCATCATTATCCTATCCACGATTTACGTGTGTGAAACAACTGTCTTTCAACAAACGATGAAACGAATGTCTCATCTATAAACCTGTGTTTATCCTGGCAACAGATGCCTGCGCGATAAACATAATTAAAAATCCCTGCGTTTTTCCTCAGCAGCAGCATTTAGCACGAGCAAACGTGTGAGGAGATAACACGAAACGAAATGAAATGTTTTTTTTCCTGGAATAAAAAAAAGAACGCCAAATATTCTCACAAAATGATTTCGAGAAACAGTAAAAATTGCTCTTCAAACCTGTGTTCCCATATAGGATACAAAAGAAAATAAAATCCCCGACAGTGAAGAAAATTTGCTCCATTTCAGGCGATAATCCCGAGTTCGTGACGTTGTGGTGCCGCTGCATCAACATGCACGCGTCCAAACATCAGGTGCGCCTGCGCAACTACCCGCAATACTTCATGGATTTTACGGACTGGAAGTTGTGCGGCAAGTTCTGCGGTGCTGAGCAAAAGGGTCTGCACAGCGCTCAGCGAACAGGTGACGACCACCGCACGAGTTGCATGGGCCATGTTCAAGCTGCATGTGCCTGGCAATGAGAAACTGACCAGAAATCGCACTTCCATTGCAAAAGAAAATGCTGTGCTGAACTTGCACTGCGCGTTGTTTCGTGTAAGCGTTTTTGGTCAGATACGATGGTTGCGCGCGTCTTGCCAACAACACCGGTCATGTTTTTCGAAGCGTCTATTCGTTCGTTCGTTCGTTTAAGCTTTTTCGATCGCTCGCAGAACACGTTCCTCTTCCGGCCCCGTGGGAACCTGCTGAAGTTTTGCGCAACATGCCTGCCTTGAAGTTCTACCATGACCTCAGCAGCGAAGTTCACACCTTCAACCTGGCCTGGGGGCCCTGCTGGGACCCGGCATGGTCGCAGGTGGTGAAAATTTTCTTAATTTACGAGTTTTATTCCGAAAATGCCAAGACAATATTGCAGCAGCCATATCAGATTCTTCATTTCTACTTCGGTTTGCAAAAAAGATATGTTCAAAAACCGTTTTGTTGACGTATTTTTTGAGAAATTGCTGGTTTGGGCGTTTTCGTTCTGACCGATAAATATATATCTTTTTGTTGTTAATCTTCTCCGAAGGCTGAGTTTTTGTTTGGTCGATTGCTGCAAATTCGTCGTTCCGATTTCAGTCGACCGAACTTTTATATGATTTTAGGTAAATCTCGCTCTGAATCTTCTCACCAAGCTTTCAGTGGATCCGAGCAAGCCGTTGCCGTGGTGGGATAAATCCAGAATGTTGTTTCACGGTAGACTCGCCATGTCCATGGACAGGTGCGGTATTGCTTTATGTTGTAGTTCTGTACAGCAAGCCAAGCTAATCCGATCTGCTGTCTTCTCGTGAAGTTAGTGCATCTGTCAATTTATTTTGTCAACTTTGTCAGTCACCTCCATTAGTTGCTTGGCATCTTGTTGCTGAGAAGTTATTTGCACTTTTGTTTACAGTTAATTCGCGAGTACCATGCTGAAGTTAAACCGAAGCATATCTCAAAAGGTTAAGATTGTTATGTGTTTGGTGAAAACGTACCAAGTGTTGCTGGATAGGTTGCTGTTTTTGTGGTTGTCTCATTTCTCTCGGCATCTTGATGTTCTATAACAGGGGTAGCCAAACCTGCTCTATGTATGGGCCGCATATCGTAAAATCCAAGTTACAAAGAGCCGCAACATAAAAATCTAAAAACACTAATTTATTTGTAATCTACGCTTCTGTGACATCATAAGTCTTTTTGGAACGACTTCCAAAAGTAATACTGTACGGCACGCTAGCTACCACAGAACCATTTTACAATATTTCTACACTTTGCAATAGAAATAAAAAACAAATAGATAATTTTTCGGAAAGCTCAAAGAGCCGCATGTAAAGTTCGAAGAGTCGCAGTTTGGCCACCCCAGTTCTGCAAGCTATCTCTCGTTTGCCGAAGACAGGCATAAAAACGGAGTGCGAGTGCAGCTTTCTGAACAGGCATGTTGCCAGATACACCGGATTTCAAATAAACATTTCCTTGAACGAGTGTTTTTCGAATTTCAGAGCCAACTTGCTCCACCTAGCGTCGCTTGATCCCTACAACACAACCGAACACATGCACTGGGACTGGAAGAGCTTGTATATGGACTGGACTCCTGGCAATTTCTTGTTTAAGGCAAGCAATGAAAGTTTCATTCGTAAGGCCCAGGTGTTTTGCTACAATCTGTGACTGGATTCACTTCAAAACGCAGTCAATGCAACTTTCTCCAATGCGCTTGAAATCTACCTGCTCAGGAAAGCTAGCTCTGGGGTTACTGCTTTTGCAGTATTTTGTCTAGAAGCTGTTTTTTGAAGCAGCAGCTGCGTTGCAACGTATTTTTTTGAACTCGCAAGCTGAGTGGATTAAAATAGCTTTGTTGTGCATGGTTAGCTTCGCAATCGGGAGTTGAGGAGGTAGATCACTGGAAACTAAGCCATTTACTGTTGCATTGCTTGGGCAGCAGCGCTATCGTTGATCGCCTGGTAAGAGGCACTTTTTAGACCCGCCTCGTACCGTTGTCAACCATATTAAGTCTCGTAAATGGAACTTACGGTTGGGCTTTATATGAAAAGATATTTTTATTGNGTTTTCCTCTTTGCAGGGTGACCTGGATATTCACATCAGGAATGCGTCGAAGTACGANGATGTACGCTTCTTGCACTTTCCTCGCCTGAAGATGGTTTGCTCTTTTGATTGGGTTTGCTTGAACGGCGCTAACCCCCACGATCACCACATAGCTGTCCCACACGCCCCCGACAAAATCGAGGGTACGAAAGTTTCAAAATGGGGGCAACGCACCCCTTGATGACTTGTAAATTGTGCAGGTTATACCCCGCTGATAAGTCCACGATGAAAGCTGCCGTTGAGTTCACGCGTCGTACATTATTCCCAGCAATAATTCTAATTGCGGTTAATCTGTACTTTTAACGTGATTAAACGCCTTCCCGAATCTTGCATTTCAGGGGTGCTTGCGGATCATGATTCGTATCGGTTCTTCCGCTCCAGGAATATCGACTTGTCCATCGGCCTTGACACGCGCTTGACGAGCAGAGATCACGTGTCTGATGCCGATGCCTCCTCGGCGAATTCAAAAAGCGATCATGGCAGACCGGAAGTGCTTCTGTACAGGTGGGGTGGCTAAACAGTAGCTTGCCGTACTGAGGAGAGTTTTCTCGTGACAGTTTTCAGAACCTGTGTGTTCCAACTTGACATTCTTCAGAATGCGCTCATTTATAAGTCTTGGAACTTTATAGTTGGAAATTATAGCATACATTTAAATTATCATAGCACCACACATCGCTTGATGCTGACCCAAACCATGATAACCGCGCAGAGCAGATTACAGGTTTTACTTTGGAATGCAACACCGTATAGTCTAGCAAAGGCATTATCGAAGCACAGTTGAAATGTCTCTTCATTGAGCTGAACTTTGCCAAAACTCAGCTGTAGGATGGCGGTCTGTGTTGGTCGGTGAAGTTTCCTTGTGCTATTTCAGTAATTACTGCATATTTGGTGAAACGCATGAAATGCACTCTTTAAAGTTTAAAAAATCTATGTTGAATTTGAAGCCAAAGCGTTTGCTATGCAAAACTGTCAATCTTATGAACCACGATGTGATGGTCTGTGCTTTGAAGCTAAATTGTCATCTGTTGTAGTTAACTTTTAGACACATGACAATAAGTGTTGTTTCGAAGTAGTACATGTTTCATTCAGTTCCGTCGTGAGTTTTGCAGCAGTGAGTTGTGTGGTTTCCGTTTGTTTGTTCAAAAGTAAACATTCCTGTTTTTGCGGATGCGCTTTATCTCCGTTCTTATGTTCTGACGCGCCAATCCCGAGTTGCTGGACTACTTCAAGAAGCAACATGCGCTTCGCTTTGTCTTTTCATTGTCAGTTAAAGTTGCTGCGTCTTGAACGTTGATTCGCGACGGAATCGTGAGATCAGTTTGGAGGAATAGTCAGGCGGCCTGCACTGTGACGTCACGGTCGCTTGTTACTTCAGAACAGCGGTTCCCAAACTTTTTCTGATCGCGTGCCATTTGTGGGCCCTGCATTTTCACCGCGTACCACCATGAAAACACCTTGTTCCAGGAAAACTCAATCTATCTAATATCATTCGACCAAAAGTTTGGCAAACCAGACTTGACGCAAATGCGGCATGAACAAAATGGCTGTGAGAAATTATAATGGCCATTCTTCGAAACTAATAAGGGAAGTACACAAAAATGCAGGAATTTATTAACAGAACCCTGTACGTGAAAGCAGGATATATTCTTTTTGTGCAGTGTAGAACAGAAGGGTCTCGCGGCCTTCGCGTACCACTAGTGGTACGCGTACCACAGTTTGGGAACCACTGCTTCAGAAAGTTCGGTTCAACTCGATCGATCGCCTTTTTTCAGTACTTCCCTGCGCTGGTTGAGGAGCTTCGGAATTGCTATCAATGCTGTGTCGCGACCAATATGCAAAGGCTCACTGTTTGGAAACTTGGCTGCTCCGAAGCTGAAGCTCAGTCGGCATTATCGAAATGTGAAGACCAGTTTCGCTTTTTCCGAACTTAAGGTATCTCATAAGTGAAACCTGCTTGCTAAGTTTCTGGTTTTTATACGTTTTTTCGTCATGCCGGGAGTCCTGCTTGGCTGATATTATGTAAAAGATTGAGCCACACCTGCTTGTGATTAAAATAATACTTTCCAATGGGATTCCTTGTTTTTCTTTGATCTGAATTGTTACTGTGCATATACTGCAGGAAGTCCTTAAAGTTTACAATAACTAAAGTTTTTTTTGCACAAGCAACTGAACAGACAAACATGTGGAAGTTATTACAAAATAAGGAGTAGGTATTTTTGCCTCATTCGACCACACCTCTACGTGGACACCAATTTTTCATCAAATCTCCATTAATTTCATGTGCCATTCACAAATTGACGGACGAGACTGGGGACCTCTTCCACGCTTTAGTAGTTTCGTTGATTCTGCGTCACCGAATTTGTTTCATAAAACCATAATACAAATTGTACCTTCTCTTGAGGGTTAGCCATTCATATGGTGCACATTTAACACCACCGATTTTATCAACAGGGCACCTGAAATACACAAATTCCATGTTATAAAACTTTGATAGTGACTGAAGACAGACAACAAATCTGACTTAAGTATGCCATCAACTGCTGTGGTACTATTTTTTAGGTTTTTTTTCTCTTTTTAAGAGACTTTATATACGCCACTGTACAATCATTATATGTTCATTGTTCCTCTGCGCTGTACGACCACTCCCATCATCACGTGACTTTCTGCTGCTCACGTTGCTCTGAAGCAGCAATTGTCTGTAGTTAGAATGCTTCGCAGAATGATCCACAATACTACGTATTTTCAAAAAGCTACGAGTATCGGAAGGTTGTCTCGTCATCAGGGCACCTGGACGACCTTCAGCTCTGTCATCTCGGTGACATCTGAGATGGATTTTCGTTGTAGGTACGCTATTGGTCATCATACGCTCAACAGCTTGGCATAGAGTGGCTGTGCGGCACAGGCGAGGTGGACGCGCTGTTCAAGTTGACCATAGTTCCTCACGACGGCGGCATTATCAGAAGAAGCCACGGTGATTGGTCGGTTGTCAGCACCTCGTGCGAATTGAAAGACACCAAGGTGGGTTCGCACCGTCGCCATTGCAATGCTTGTTGGTGGCAGATGATCAAAAATGGAAGGAATTTCTCGACGGCGATGTGAAGTATTCGTTTTTAAGGAGACGTTTTCAAAAATTAGCAAAAACCTTCGCTTTTTCCCGAAATATCAAATCCACTCACAAAACTACGCTTCCTACAATTGCGTTTAAAAATTTCCTGAAGCGGTGAATTCTATCAGCTTTTTACATCTGGCAAGATCTGCTTGCCAACTGAAGTACATGCCACACTGCTCTAAAAACTCTGATGAGATTTTCTTTCCATCAGGAGCAGGTGTATCACTCCCTATCTCTGCTTACTGTAAGAACTTAGACTTTGAAAGCTTACTTTGACGTCCACGGATAGTGAGCGATGGCAGCCAGTTGTTTAATAATGAAAGGCCGTCATGGTTTTGCAAAAGCGGTAAGGTCGTGGCAATTACTGATTGCAGATGTATTTGCTGAAACGTCGAGAAAGCAACAACAATGAACAATCACCGGCAAACCGCGCTGCGGGGACTGAACGAAACTTCTTCCTGAGTTTGTCGAAGATGACTTACAGACGAGACAATGTCGCTGATGGAGCAACATCGCCTGAAAGTGTTTCTCCAACAAAAACACCAGGTAAATGTGACACTGGTCATCGAAAGCATGTTTTACAGCAGCGATTCGGATTCTTTGGTCTTTGCTACTTTAATGTCCCACGCCTGCTTAATAGGATTCCTCAGTTCACTGTTAAATACAAGAACGTATGAAACTGAAGCTACACTGCCAACAACGTAGTAAAAGAAACAAAGTATGTCAAAGTACAGGGGCATGTATTTGGTGCAGAACTTCCGCAACTGCTTCAAAATGTGTTTTGTTTTCAACCGTAAGTAGCAGCAAACCGCCAATCCCTCAGATGATCCTGTCTTTATTTTCCGTGAGCGACTGTGTTGTTCAGTGGGCGGAGCATGCATGCCCACGGGGGCCCGCAAGTCACTTGTGGCACCCTAGCCTGGAGAACGGAGAGTAGATAAAGTTCAATAAATGAAGCCGTGCAGCAGCAAAGCGACATTCATTCGATGCCAAGTGCTGTCGCGCGTGCGTTTCTAAAACCATTCTTGATAGCGGTTTCTCTGTGAGTCTGACTTGAAGCAGATGATTTTTGTCGAACGGGCAGCAACCCTCACCCTCATCTGCCAGTCACTCAAGCTCCGTTAGCTTCACCGTTCTTGATTTTGCAATGACGAACCATCTGCGAGATAGCGTTTACGTTAAGTTTCCTGAAACTTCTTCTTGCGGTCGATCGGGTGATGATTTTCAACCAGAGCCCGAACACACATGGCAGTGTCCAATCCTGCACATTGCTGTCAATGCACGACTGTATTTTCTATTGCGCCTGAAACTTGCGAACACTCCGAAGTGTCGATGTCAATCTTTTTTTTCTGTCCACACATTCGTTCAGGAAGGGCAAGAACCCCACGAAACGAGTACGATGACTTGCGGTACAGACGAAGTCACAAGCGTCAAAAGAAGCAATCGTCACCGACCAAGCGTCAGCAAAACAGGTGGTTCATTTGCGGCTTGCTGCTTTCCGGCAGCGTTGTGTCAACGAGATGGGCCTCTTTTACCAAAACGCATTAGAAGCGATGATAGCGTCATGCTTCACGAAAGTACGAGTGTCTTCGATAACCAAGGTTTCGTAGAGCGGTCCTGTCACAGTCTTGAAATGGGTGTAACAAGCTTGCGAACTAGTCCGTCCGGACAGCTTGTATCCGCCTTTCTTGCGTTGCGTGCTGTAACAAGTC
>JGI24022J15233_10009168_pt1 | contig 11127 bp, 8 predicted proteins | sample Ectturendosymbi2_FD_15233 | JGI IMG/M metagenome (IMG submission 15233)
AGCGTGCTGTGCGTGCAAGGTTGATCGTGTGCCACCGCTGCCTGCCGCTCAGTCGTTGCCGAGCGCTTGCTCCTCGCGACTCCCAATTCCTTTCTCTCTATGCTCCTGAATACGAACGCAGATCACGCCTTGCTTGTCAATTCGATAGTCACGCGAACGCTTTGTGAGTTACGCAATGCGCAAACAATGCGTAGCGACGCAAAGTTGCGTCACAAAGCCGTTGATGTCGCGTCGACGCGTCTGGTCTAATCTTAGGCAAACGTTGCGAACAAAACGGCGGCAACTAATTTGCCAAAATATCAACACAGCACGTTCAGAAGGTTCGGCAGCAGCGACACCGGGCGAAGGTCATTTCCCTCACGCTCAAACAAGTCGTGCGATGGATGAAAGCGGCTTTCCAGAATGTTACTTGTGCGCAGGTGTGCGTCAATGCTGCTGCGACGGTGGCAAGCTGTGGAATGCGCGATTTGTTCGTAAAAGAATAACTCGGGGCGATTTTCTCCTCCAGTGATTGTCCACGGCCGACATTAACAGCCTGGATGTATGTCGACATTGACGAAGAGATTTCCACGCCGCAAGGAACCCTCACAATGTGGAGGTGCGTATCGGCTTTGATATTTCGCAACGGCCAGCGTGGGCGGTCATTGCGTGGCCAGAAAAGTCCGATACTGCGGGGTTGAAAAACAACTTGCACGACAAGAAAATTACCACGAAAGGCAAAAAACTTGCACTGTTTTGCGCATGTGAGAACACTCTAAAGACTTTATCGAATTCTTCAGCCAAGTTTTTTCGAAAAGAAACAAAAGCATCGTTTGGTACAAGCGTCAACATTAACGCAACCAACAAGTACAAAAATGAAACTGGGTCTTTTGTTTCCGAGAAACTGAAGAAACGGGCAATGGGCGTTGACGAGGGCCGGGGTGCTGCAGTATCATGACAGAACGCAGGCCAAGTTTATGCCGTTTCAAGTTATTAAAAATATACTTTTTTTTCAACAAAATATTTGCAACGCTGTTTGTACTTCACGGTAAGTGCACGTTGCTTGAATTTAGAGCAGCCGCGGTTTTCAGGGCAGGGAAAAACCCTTAGACTATAATGTCACAGCGATAGAGAAAAGCGACATCACGAGTACAGATTAATTATTGTCTAAACAAATTGTAGCATCGTCAGTACTTCAAGATGTACGCAGGAAAAAATCTGTAACATGCTTCACCTTTGTGTGCAATGCTGGGAGAAAACGCTTTTCTGTTTTTAATATTTCAAGATGAAGACAAACCAGACTGGTATAGAATTTAAAACAAAAGATTGAAGTACTGTCTTTTTGTGGGAGAATTAAAGACGAGAGCAGTTTCACATTATTGCACATTTTGCTACGATACACTGTTGGCACCTGGCATTCTGAGCATCCAAGATATTTTATATACTTAGAAACGTTAACGCAGTTACTTGTATTTATTGGATACTGAATTAACTTGGAGCCATAAACAATCCTCTGCTTTCACGGGTAATATTAGTAACTTCAATGAACAAACATTAAACGTTCCGTTGCTTTCTTTTGTCTCACTCTACACTTTGCGCAACTGTGTTGAGTATGTTGCTGACGTCACATTCAAAAGTTGCTGGTTAAAGTAAACTAAAAGTTAGTTTGCTTTACTTTCGTTACAACTACAAACGTGACTGCGACTCAGCAACCAACTTCAAAACTTTGGAAGAAAACTAACTAACTGTAGAGTGGAGCTCCAATGAACAACCTGATCAACAATTTTGTGTTGGCATCTAGCTGTTTTGACACTAAATTTTAGTTAAAAATTTATACTTTGAGAAAATGAACACAACTCTAAATCCTAACGTTTTCATTCATCTTTGATTACTCTGATAAAATGACTTGGTGTGTTTCGATTATCTGCGGCTACTGCGCTGAAGGGTACTTAAAACTTCACGCCGAAACCGCTCTGCCTTCAGTTTGCGTTCAGAAAATCAGTCTGGGAGGTCAAACCCTAATCGCCTGAAGTCAGCTGGAGAAAAGCGTTTTACTGAAAAATCTATCCACACCAATGCACCAGTCATTTCACGAACCTTGAAAGTATGAAACTTCATGGAGAGGTTAACTGTACGCGTAAGACCGTCTGCTACTACGTCACAGTACAGCAACGTCACAAATCATGACTTCGGTGTCGCGACGGTTTAGTTTTCCGCGAAGGTTTCTTTCACCAACACGATTTCAGAGAAGATGTGATCCAAATGATTTTTCGCGTTCTGCGTGTGTTGTGCGTCAAATACTTTCATTACGTAAAACAAATACTTTTTGTTAAAAGTTTTTTTCATTTCATTTTCTACCAACAACTAAACTACGATTGTATACCACAGGGGGCTAGCCGCTTTGTTCTGCTGCAATAGTTTTCACTGCCATGAAAACAAGCAAGTAAAATCTTTCTGAACCTACAGTATACTGGAGTACTCCGCAGTAGATTGCTAACCCGAAATCGATTTAGAGCAACATTGCTTTGGGCCCTAATCACAAACCTCCAGAGAACAAGAATTTCAACATTGCAATTTTTCGACTTTTTTCGAGCATCAATTCAGTCTTAAAAGTTTCTTTTGTTGAAGCAGTGAGATTCGTTGTTTTTTATGCTCACAGTTACGTCTTAAACTGCTTATAATTCATAATGCATTGAAAGTTCTTGAAGAATCAGACAACAAACGTTTTGTCACGTCATGCTAAAGAGCAGACGCATTCACTATACTGACGGAACTGCCACAGCAACTGCAAAACAAGGATGCATGCACAATACTCAGTTTCAAATCCAAACACCTCACCTGAGAAATGCCTCACGGTTTCTAGCTCGCCTATAGACAGGATGAAGTAGGTAGATCGGCGTAAAGTGCTGTATCTCTGTTGGACTGGCCAGGAAAATATAATCCTTACGTAATTCGAAAGTTCAGCAAATTTAGCTTTTATCCGAACGAATAACATCCACGGCAAAAACGGCGATTGGCTGAAGCTGACAAGAAGGGTGTCGATGCCCGCTGCTTATTGGAGTGAACATATGGGAAGCAGGCAGACATTTCAATTTCGCCCTCAATCCCTTATCACAGCATGTGCAAATAAAGAAAGCAATGCAGCTATTTAATTACAGTACACAAAGAAAGCGCCAAAGTCCGTCCTACATTGACGTACAATGTTCTGACTGCACTTTCAAGTACCTGCATAGATAAATATCTAAATAAAGTTTGATTTTCACAGAGGTATACCATTGCACCTAGAGCTGCTGCTTTTCTTCAATTTTTGGCTCTGCATAGCTCAAGCCTTTGGGAGCGCATGAAAGCTCAACGGGTATTTACGAAAACTTGATATCAAGTGCGAAGTTCTTGCATTTCCCATATTTTCCCGGTAACAACCACAGAGAAAGCAAGTTTTTCACTGACGTTGCCATCTTTGTAGCTTGTTTTTGCTGGCGTTAATACTGTCTGCAGCTTTTGTACCAACCCGGAAAGTTGCTGAAAGAAACGACATGAAAGAGATTTGAAATGTAGCTTAGTTAGTGTCCATGCTGCCCCGCCGGTTGACAATACGAAACAGAAAACGTGATTGGTAATGTGAGCCACTGAATAATAGGTTTGTGGATTTTAATGCAACAAAAAATGTCCTGCTGACCTAAACCCAGATACAGTAAAATGCTTTAAAGACAAAGTTTACTTTATAGTTAATTTACACGTACGAGTTTTGAAGGAAACGGTGACAAGAGCTCAACAAACAGTCCGCTCAACCACTGCTTGTTGTTGATGACGTCAAGGCGGAATAAACTTAGTGCTCCGCTGGATGAGAGAGACATAATGATGTAATCGGCATCCTTTTGAGATTGACAAAAGTTTTGTTTTAGCACTCATGGATCTAACACGCTATGATATTGTTTTGTTTTCTGCTCACTGCTCAAGATAATTTGAAATAGGCTTCGCTTCTAGCGTTAAAACTGAAGAACAATTTGTAATCATCACGAAAGGGAAAAGACTTCTTGCTTGCAACGCTTTGCGCATGTGAGAACACTTCAAGGACGTTATCCAATTTATCAGCCAATTATTTTCAAAAGGAAATCAAAAGCAAGTTTTGATGCAAATGGCAAAGACCACCCTAGCACAGTCAACAATTACAAAAACAAAATGCTGCGAGAAGTGCTTCTTTTCTACCAGCAACTTCCGGGCAGGTTTAAAATAGGCTTCGGTTGCGGTTGCACCAACTACACTGTGCAGCGAAGCTCTCTGGAAGGTTAATCCACTCCAAACAACTGTGAACTTTCGTTACTCGATGGTAGCGCCGCAAGCATGTTTAGCCTGAAGCGTAGCCTGAGGCATCCTGCACCTGCATCGCAATGCAATCGTCCTGTCTGCGCACTGGACCCGAGCAGCTGCAACACACTTCACGTAACTGAGCAGCGAAGCACCCAAACTTTTGTTTCGTTCCACTGGCGAGTTACCCAAACGCTGTCGTCTCGACCCCTGGCTACGAAGAATGGACGCTTGTAGTCGCCGCTCGATGCTCTAATTTAGCGTTCCGCCATTGACGATAGTGCTACGCAAGTTAAGAGCATCGCGAGAGGAGCGCAGCCTCATCCTTGTTCTCTTCCAATAACCGCACTAAAATCGTTACGGCGCGCGCGGCATTGACGTCAGCCGCGATTATTTTCAGCGCGCGGCATCGCAGCGCAATGACCGAATGTGTTGGTTTGGAAGATGCCGGTAGCCAAAAATACCGAATGTACTTGGTTGTTGCCATTGCGCATATCAACTTGTCAATACCTCGGTTTTGGACAAAAACAGACGATAACAACGAAGGCCTGTGCAAAACCGGGAGCAGAAGTCTGAAAACAAAGCAACGGATTAAGACTTGGAGGAGGATGAATGACGTATGTCCCATTCATTCATCGAATAGAAACAAACTCGCGACAAAAGCAGAGAACTTGTTTTTGCATTTTAGATTCAGTGTAAACAGGGAGGTGCGAAGCAAATATCTTCTAAGATCGAAAGTAATATTTGAGAATCAGACGCTGAATTTGGGCTGTATAGATCCAAGCTACCCGGATGGCTGTCCAGCGTCATGCTTTAAGAATAAATCTTTCGTGACTTTCGGTGTGTTGCTGGAGTTAATGAATTCGTTTTCCATATCTGGTCTGTCATATGACGGGAAAAGTGGTGTTCAGCATTTTTGATTTGTTGGTAAGAAACGAGCAGTGACACCTTTCTTTTATTTGGGCAACGTCGGAAAGCGTTGCTCGTACTCGCTGTGATACGCATTGGTCATAAAAATGAATCAGGTCAACAAACTAAAAATCGCCTGTGATATCATTTTGGCAAAACAATACAAGAGTGACCCATTTTTGGGGAATTGAAAACCGTGACAAGCGGAACTGAAATTTTCGGTTTTGCATCCACTAGCCACAATTTATCATTTGCAGCGTTTGCTCACCTCGTGGCTCACATCGGTGAAAGCCGCTGAGGTCACCCTGTAGCGTGCAGTGCAGGGTGAAACCAGTCTAGGATTTCAAGCGGTCTTTGAAAACAAACAAGCACGCGGCAGCAACAAGNTACACNCTGATCGGGCAGTGCGATAAAAAGTTCACTTTAGCTGTTCGGCAAGTTATGAAAACGAGGTGATTGCCATCTCGCCCAAGCTGCCTGGGTTTGCATTTGAAAAGCGACAGCCTGGAGTGTTTAGTCTGTTTCAGGATTCACCGCCCAACTGCAGCGGAATTGCGAGTTCCGCCTGAACGAATATGTCTTTTCCGTCGTGGTTGTGTTTCAGTCTTGTGAACAGTTTGCTTCTGCAAATTTCAGACCGAGGTGAACATCAATAAATAGTTTCGAAAACCTGAGCGTCAACTTCCACAGCATTTTTATTTCCTAAGCTAGTTCATTTCCAACTGTTACACGGCTCGTTGCGTCGCGACGTTTAGAATCTGCCATTTGAAAACTTCAAACCATGTTTTTTACCTTCAGCATACTTTCCAAGATAAAATTTTATCATACGTGTTNCCACTTTTTGCAGCTTTGTGTCAAAATGAGAAATCCACTTTTTATTCAATTTCACTTCCCTTTCTGCTGAAAAGTCATATTTTTATTTTCTGATGCAAAAAAGAAAAACCTTCTGGAACCGCGCAACTGCACCTGAGCACAACGTAATGGTATTACAACGTCAGAAACGTCTGCCTTGCTCATACTGATTCTTTAATATGCCGGTTTACGTTCTTACGTGGAACAGAAAATTTGCAGCTGAGCAAATAACTAACGTTGTTTTTCTGATAAAGATACTTGGTTGAAAAAAATAAATTTATAAGATAGTCGTGTGTACCCTCTCACCATCCTGTTGAATGATGTTATTCTTATGTTAAGAGACGATCTTAACTCAATGAAGCATGAATACCAGTTCCCGAACAAAATGTTTTGCGCTTGTTGCAACATCACATCACGGTTCAAAGTGCTGCGGGCAACTTCTTGCAATTTGCTCCAAGGGTTCAAAAAATGCTTTGGGCGGAGTATCTATTGACAACAGCAATGTTGAAATTGTTTATAAACAAGCAAATTTGCTAACTGCGATCGAACGTACCCGAAGATCATTTGCCCGGTTTCACACTTTTTATGAAGGCAAATATTCCGACAAATCGTTTTGACAGGGTTAAGAAACGTTTCCTTGAGTTGCAATAATGGATATGAATGTTGTTTTAGATTAGGGAATTCCTTTATGATGCCATGGCTCAAATGTTTCAACGCTTAAGTGACAGGTTCACAGTTGATGTGCTCGCTACACTCGCATCGCAAGTGAAGAATCGGTTGTTATATTATGTTATCCTCTCAGTGAAACAACTGTTACACCAGCTGCAGGAAATTCATACCAGCATTTTCGTTTCACATAAGAATGATTTCAGGTGTTCGATTGAGATTTAAAGACTTGCTGATTTGTCAAACCGCGTGTGCTCGCGATGACCACCCTAGCAGTTTGTGCTCCGTCCGATACACAAAAAAATAAAATGTTCCTTTTTGCTAAAATATCACGCTTCGAAACTCGTCAAATTGATTATAAAGTCGTTTGCATCATTCTTTTGAAACCCAATTGCAAACTTATCCGTTCTGCAAAGGAGCTGCACCACGAGCGAGCAAATCACGATATGATAACGGTGGTGATCATACCCCGAAGGAGGTACTTCCATTTAAAGCTATGGTTCTTTTGTTTCCGTGGTAACCATTTCAGCCACAGCAAATATTTTATATTTGTATACCTGTAGCTGAATCGTATGTAATAACCATAGGACAGAGGATAGTTCTTTCGTAAGAACCATGACCTGTTGAAGAGAAGCATGAGACAGGAAGGACCATATTATTGCAATACACCAGAAAAATTTTTTTGCGTAAAAACGTAAAAAACGTATAAAAACGCAGGCAGCCTAAGAAATCTTCAAAACTTGACATGTTTTCCACGTTAAAACGTTGCAAGACATTTACCGGTAAATAAAGCCTTCTTCGTATAGCCAAGAGGAAGAGCTCCTTCGCTAACAAAAGAGTGCGCTTACATGGAATTACTGCAGCTTATGATGCCACTCGCATTGATGCTCTATCGCTTTTCAGCTTAACAGGTCAGTCTGGGGCGCCACGTGCAGCATAGCCTGTGTATACAAGTATGTGACCAACAATGATCGGTTCAACTACTTCGCGACATGCTCCGTTCAATTCTTCTGGCCTTCAATGACACAGCGATCTGAGGCAAAGCTTTCCTGTTCCACTGTTTTCGAGGTAAAATTGAGGACGTTTGTGTCACGGACTAAAATCATTACGTAACTCAATCTCATTGAAATTGGCAAATAGCAATTAAGAATTAAGTAAGATCTAAATATTTCCATGAACTTTGTACCCTCAGCACTGGCCAAACTTTTTGCCATGTCGTCATGCTAAGCCTCTCTGTAAGGTGTAAAAGCTCTGCAAAAACGGTTCTCTCCGTATACAATACAGCATGAGGCAATAATATGAATGTCAAAGCCTATAGCGTTACAAAAATCTTGGCGTTGTTAAAATTACGTTTTCAAACGATTTTCAAAACATTGTCTCCAGCCATCACACACCTCCTGACGTAACCTTCGCTTCGAAGTTGATATCTTATAACCTCTTTACCGAACAGCACTTTTGTTCTGCGGACTTGTCATCAAAGTGAACCAGATTATCTCGATAGCTTAGCACTAAAGTAGTGGTCTATGTCTGACAGAAACTTTACTCAAGTTTCTTCTAACTGCTTGCAGCATAAATGCTAGTCTCAACAAAATCGCAGGTAGTCCAATGTTAGATCAAACATGAAGATGGGGAAACTGTGGCAAAACATTTTAATGCTAGCAATATTTTTCACATTCATTTATATGAAACAACCACAAATTGTTTACGATACAAGTAAAAAACATTTTGATTTTACTGTGACACATTTACGTGTGAGCGGATGAATATTATGTGGTAAGGACAGGTCATGATGACCCCGGCACAACGAACGGTCGGGCAAATTTGTTGCAGAACAATTTTTTTAAATGCATTAAAAGTGTTTACAGACATTGCTATCACACTGCATCACGGTCAAAAATATTCTCTCATATCTGAATTTATTTGACAAACAAATACCTATTTTTTTCATCTCAAATCCAAACTGTGACCGAAAGACATGGAGATAGGCCAGCCCTGCCTGAAGAAACGATTGTGCGATCCAGTGTGTGTCTTTCTCAATTCCTTCCTTTCGGAAGACTTCGCCCATTTCCGTTGACACACATTGGACAGTGAAGGTTGGAATCTCAGCCGAGAGCCTTGTCTGGTATTTCAAATCCGTCATAACTGCGCAGGGAACCAACACAGCCGAGCAAGCGGGAAGGAAACCGTGCAAAGTGTGAGGAGCGGTGAGAAAGAGCGAGCAAACTTGCTCCAGAGTGGGAGCGAGGAGTGACGTAAAGCTGCTCGCAGATTGACGTCAAGCGTTCTATTTCAGTGCTTCGCTTGGCAATCTCTTTCTTATTGTCGCACAGCAAACCGTTCCACGCCAGGCGAGGCTAATACCTGTCTTCGCGCATCCAACCGTATAACAGCACACAAACATCGGCAAACGTCCTTGTCTTGAGTTGCCCTTGCCTCTGGGCACGGGGTGTGGATGTGAGGTCGGAAATGCCGGGAATTTGGAATGGTGCAACCGCACAGCGGGCAGTGCTTTTGCCTTGATTCGCAATAGCGGACAACGAATTAATAGAGAAGTTGGTTTTGTTTTGTAAGTTACAAAGAAATTTTAATCAATCTGTTGCAGCTTGCCAGTACGAGTGCATGATTATTCGAAAGTAGTCATTAGTTTTAAATTTGATGAAATGATCAATTGAATCTTAAATGAACAAACCCAGCTTTTTGAAATGAAAATTTTATAAACAAAAAAAATTATGAAAATTAAGACGAAAGAAGCTATTTTTTCCAGATTTTGTTAATATTCAGACACAGAGTTTTCAAAGATTTTTAAAATTTCTAGGCGATTTGACTTCCTGTTCTTAGAAGGATTTTGAAGGCAATGCCACTAGCAGTAACATTCCTTAAGCATCGCTTAGTGTGTCAAGTTAAACATTTTTGCATACAACAAACCGGGTTCTTTGATACCTTCACAGTTTGCCGAGCCTTAATTAGCACCAAAGATATTTTCTTTTTGAGAGGGGAAATTGTCTAAATACAAATTTTGCATATATAGGTGGCATCAGTTTAATTTATTTTGTCTCTCTGTTGAATTGGCTGTTGAACCTTCCGTGTAAGATATACAAATTTGGAATTTCAGCATATGTCTGATGCTCACCTTCCAGGTAGCTTGCATTATTTCCATCCTGTGAAAAGTATTTCGTCTCAGATTTAGAGTATTAAAATTGACCATGTTATTGAAAACAAATTGCATCTGCTACGTGTTGTTGAACAAAGAGTAAATTATTTTTTGCATGCAGCTAAAATGTTATTACAATTTTATACGATTTTCAGCGGTTTCATTTTCCAGTTACTGTTGCATTACATTCAGCGGTTTTATTTCCCAGCTTACCGTTAGTTCATGATATGAAAATTCAGATGGAAGCAGCAATGCAAATTTGTGCAATTTGGTAAATCTGGATTTATACAACGAACACATTTGAATACAAATTCAAATGAAGCAATGAACTGGAGTAAATAGTGTGGTGCCTTCCCTATGCTAATGAAAACTCCCTCCTCCGTATTCAACAATCTTTTCCCGAATAGAAGAGAAAAACTGCTGAAACAGTCGATACAGGAGCTCTTAAATGTCTTCTTTCCAAACAACCTCTTACTACGAGTTTACACAAAATGCGCCTATGTTGGCGTTAATTGCTTCTTTAATCCAAACAAACACATGTAGAAATATTGTGGTAATACTGACGGTTGCTGCAATCCCAAGTATCAGGAAGTTTTGTATGGGGAAGTTCCACTCACTTTTCAGGTCAGCGTTTGGGCTCAAGCACGATTGTTTACTGACTGCTTATTCACAAACAGGAAAGCATGTTTTGGAACTTCCAATGTTGAAGGGCTTTCCTCACCAACCTGAATTATAGTGACTTCATGAAGAGTCATTGTGTTTCTAAGCCGTGTTGTCAAAATCATGGAAGCTATGAAGTAACTGTAATAAAGACAGCATGTTACCATCATGCGATTTCGGAAATTTCTTCAAACTTCATCTCTATATTTTGTGCACTCCAAAGTGATTTTTCTCCAAAGTGAATTTTCTCCAAAGTGAATGTTTCCAAATACCTGGTCATGCCAAACTGAATTATAAAGTGAACGTTGATCAAAACTGCTGTTGTTACAAAACATTTGCTTGAACTTTTGTTAGGAGCTGAAACGCAATACATACGTCCTTGCCGAAAAAAATTAAAAATTTTGGACAACTTCCTAGTATTTTTTGTTGCGCACCAACTGCAGTTTTTTCGCACAGATAAAGGCATTGTTGGGTGTAAAAAAAGAAATTTATTGCCAATCTCATCAAAGCAAATTCCAAGGTACAAGGCTATTGTTGGCGCACTGCTTCAAGCGGGATGGCAACAACAGAAGTGCTGGCGGCCTCACAAGCAAAGAGCTTCGTGG
>JGI24022J15233_10009171_pt1 | contig 11126 bp, 7 predicted proteins | sample Ectturendosymbi2_FD_15233 | JGI IMG/M metagenome (IMG submission 15233)
AGGGAGGTTCACTTTTGTTGCGAATACAATTTCTCAACATGACAGGTCCTGGCTGGATCAGCCAACTCGGTAGAGATCGCCCAAGCATGGAGCGTCGATTTGTAGCCGTTCACACCAATGACCTTACGGAATGCAAAGCTTCCGAAGGACGGTCTCCCACGCCTGTTCAGAGCAGCCTTGGTCGCGGAGCATTAGTTTGAGTGCACGCCACACGGTCTAGTTGATGCGTTAGCACTGGGAATTTCCTTGAGGGTGGTAGGGATTGCTCCGACTGGTAGTTATTTCTCGAGGTAATAAATACTGTTTCAGAACAACAGACATTAAGGAAGAACCTCTATCACTGTAGATATACTGAGGATAGCCGAACAGAGCAAACTGACTCGAAAGATGTTTGGTGACGGTAGGAGTCGATTGATCGCGACATGCGAATGCAAATGGAAACGTCGAGTATTTGTCAACAATGAGTACGTAAGGATTTGCACCTTTCACAGGGCCTTTGAAATCAATTGAGAGTCTCTCACAAGCGTGGGTGGCTTTTATCAGCGGCGTCACATCATTTTGTTTCACAAAGGAAGGTTTGAGTTCCGCACAGACGCGGCAACAGCGACAAACTTCACAGACATCAGAAGCTGAAAATGGAAGATTTCTAGTGCCCACGAAATGAAGTAGCCCAGTGACACTCGGATGGCCAAGTTGTTTGTGCATGCCCGTAAGGTCGGGCAATGCGCCTTGAGCCGTATTAAAGGTGACTGATGAAGTCGGAGAGGAGCGAGACAGTGCATCGGGCACAAGGTTATCTCGACCAGGACGATGAACGATGTCGTACTCGAAATTGTCCAATTCGGCACGCCACATCTGAATTTTGGTGTTCTTTGTTTTGCCCCGACCTGATTGGCGAAACAAGAAGCTTAGAGCCTTATGATCAGTCACGAGAAGAAAACGGCTGGGATGCAAAAAATGCGACGAATACCGAACCGACTCAGTAATGGCTATGTTGAGCAACGTCTTCAGCAGGTCTTTGTTTTCGCATAAGTAGGTGGTGAAGCGCATAGACGTCATTTAGATCCTTCTTCAGATACACTTGGTCTAATTCCCTTTTAGCATAATCGTAGAGGAGTTGCAATCCTCAAAACACATCAGGACAAACGTGATTAAACATTGAACAATAAAGCTAGCCAGGCTAACAAAAGTACCTGAGCCAAGCTAACAAAAGGAACACTGCGCAAATTCGCTGCATACAAGCGAACGGTATGAGGTTGAAATGCGGAATTATTTTTTTTGTGATATGGTGGTTTGTTGTTGGCGCTTTATAACTAGAATGGTCTTGTAGAGCCACGACTGAGTTTGTACAATTTCTGGTATCGTTTCACTCGGTTTGTTTTTGCGTTCTGGATATGTTCCCTGCAGCTCTTCCGCACACTGTACGCTTGGTAAGAAGGCCACAGTACCAATTTACAAGGTCTTGGTAAGATCCTGCCGAGAGTCGGACTCTCGACCAACCAGCACCGAATCGAAATGCGCAATGACACGTATCAAAGTACGGCAGTCGTGAACATAATAAGAATGCAAACTACGTAATTGCGAAGGCGGGCAATTAAGAGAAGCGTCAGCGCCGTTTATAATTACCACAATGATGGTAACTTCAACTTTCATGGAATTCCTAGGTGGCCATCCTTTTTTCACCCAGTGATCATTATGCACTTCGCTGTCCCACAGTTAAAACATGGATATTTTTTATAGTTACTTTGCTAGCCAAGCAGAAAAATAAAAATCTTCAAGTCTAGACAGATTTGGTGAGAGTCATAATCCAGTTTCTGTAGTACTATTTCATTGCTGTACTCCTTGAGTTTTATTGAATTACCATTAAGGATAAATGCGTATCTGTTGCCACTGTATAGGAATACACATTGTAAAAGTTCTTTTCGAACTGGCTGTGCATAAGCGCCACTATTAGCTCTATATTGTGGCACTCCCACTTTCAACAGCAGCCCTTGGATGTCTTTGCAGTAAAAAAATTCTTGTTGGCAAATATATGGAACTAAATGTTTTTCTCTCGTACAGTATAATACAATGTTATTGGAGCTCTGGTTTAAGGCGTTTTTGTCTTTGAGTCGGGATGCCAAAATTTCTGCTGCTTCTGTAGATAAATTGAGATCCCTGAAAAGATAAGTCAACTCCTGCTTGAATGGCTCTGGAATTTCTAGACTACTTAGAAACAGACTTCCACTGCTGTCACTTGCAGAGCTTTCTACCTCTTCATGAAACTCATCATATTTCATGGATATGTCAGGTAAATTTCTAAATTCAGGCACAGGCGCTTCCTGACAGTGAGGCACAGGTCGCCCAGCAGCTTCTGAATCTGGGTAATTTAATACAAAGAAAGTGCAGCTTATCAGAATAAGCCTGTTGTTTCACTCCCATTACGTGGTTTACTCACTCATGATGAACAGTTTGCAGAAAGCTGAGGAAATAATTTGTAAAGCTAAAGATATACAGTACGACAAAATACACCGGCTGGAGTTAAATAACTTGCAAAGAGTGTTTTCAATACCTTATTCCTGAAGTAATGGGATGCTACAATAACAATTGGACAAATTGGAGTATCTGATCGCGAACAAGGAATGCACACTACCTAAGAGACATTTCCAATACGCATGTTACTGACACAGAATTTGCGTTCACATTTGGGAGATAGTAAAATTGACATTTTTGTCTTGTCAAATCTCAAAAACTAAAGCTAATTCAAAGAAACAGATGTCAGTAAAATTCGGACACAACAGCTGAAAATTACCCAGAAACCATTAAAAATGTTTTCGGCACTCGAAAAAAAATTTTTGTTGGCGAGTATGTCCACGTGTATGATGTAAGGAAAGCATTGTGAGCACCAAAAAAGATATTGATATTTGTAAAATCTAATATCTACTGCAGATATGGATTTGCAGATATGGAACATTTGTTTATAACCGTAAAATTTTGTAAAAGTCAGGTTCTGTACTGTTCATTTTGCGAAATACAGCAACATGCGGTATAAAATAATAAAACCTGCAATAGTTGACACAATTTCCGCAGTGAAAACTAAGCACTCTCAGCTGTCACACTGTATGCAAATACAGTACGTCTGTTGTTAATGCTTTGTGCAGATGTATCTTGTTTGAATCGCAATTTTTCCTGAGTAATTTCGTATTAATTTATTAAACTACTCCAAGTCGAATTTGAACAATTAAATAAAACCTGGGTGCCAATTTAGCGCCGAAATCTTGTGGGAAAAAATCGGCACACCATAATGTGATCACAGCTTCCCTGGGCAGGAGTAGAAGAGTTGAGGGCAATGGAAACTTATCAAACCAAAAAAATAGTTTCCAATTATGCTTGTTTCTGTTCAGTAGCAATGTTGACCTCAAAAACAATAACATAAATTGCAGAAAACCATTCTGAATTTTCTGGGTGCGCGAATAGCTGCAATAAATTTGTTTCAAGTCGATCTTGATAAACCATGAAATTACCTATGATACTATTATGAAAAGGCACCTCCGTCCCCGTTACCCTCCTTTTGAAGAGCAGGGTGGAAATGTCCGGTTCTCCGGCATCCATACAATGTGCCTGAGTGAATAGCTTGATCAAACTACGCTTATGCAGGCTTCATTTCACACATAAAACTACGTGACATGTTAGAATACGTCTATGCAGACTTGTGGGAATGCGTCCTAATCTTTAAGGCTTAGTTCTGATTTCTGAGTGAGCTCCTAGGCCAGTGGTTCTTAACCTTTTTTACACATCTTACCGTTTTATCAAACAAATTGCCAGTTTTACCTCCAATACACTCAATGGTGCTCATTCCTTAAAAATACGAAATTAGTAAACTCCTACAGTTTAGAATGATTAATAAAAATTTACATTTGATGCAATTTATGATTCAGTAAATTTACTCCCTTGGAAGATAAAATTTACCCCCAGGGGAAATGTACCCCAGGTTAAGAACCACTGTCCTGGACGTTTGCAGCTCTTGACAAGATGTCAGACGTTTGCAGCTCTTGTTTCGAAGCGACACCGACAGTCTTGCTAGGTAAAATAAAATCACAATTTGCGGTTTCATTAAAGACTATGGCAAAGTTTCTTTTGTTCAATCAAGACCATGGCAATGCTTCTTTGAAAAGAACTGCTCCGTTTTGAAAATCTGCAGTAGCCCTTTGTGTAAATTATGGTAATATACAGCACCTGGCTATTGCTGCCTACGAAGCGCGTTTTTGTGAGAGTTGCCGTAACATGTTTTTTGTGGTTTGGAAAGGGTAAAGCGTTTTGTGAACGTCCAATTGCATTGCATCGTCAGCAACCTGAAAACGATAAGCATAATGTCGACGCTGCCCCCTCGGGAAAAATTTCTGCGGACGCCCATGGTGTTAGGTATCACTCACAAGAAAACAGCCCCGGTGCAGGGTGCCGATGCTTGGAACAAGTTAATCAGTGGCTCTCAACTTTTTCGCTAAATGTAGCTAAATCCAGACCTGCGAGTTTGTTAGAGAGCGCACTAAACATTTTAATACAAGTCGATTTGCACGTTTTGTTTTTTGCAGTCTTTCATACAAACTGTTGGAGGTTTTACTGAAAGACGGCTGAGAGCCGCTCAAAGGGTGCTTGAGAGTAGCACCACTGATGTAAACGCTGTAAAATGTGGTGCTCGGGCAAAATCTGTGGAATCATGCGTGGGACCAGTGTTCATAGCGTTGACTTCCCATCCATAAATAAATCCTTAACTTATGGGTTGCCCTTGTGTGTTGAATTCCACAATATTTTAAGTTAGCAAAAAATGAAGCAATTGCCGAACCTGTGCAAATTTGTTGTAGCCATTTGCCTAATTGCGTGAACGCCTTCTAAAGGCAGTGTTTCAGTCGGCATCTCCAGTGTTACAGCCGACGCCAATGGTGGGCCAGGCTCAGACAAGGATCGATAAGTATTGGATACTTGTTCGGATTGCAGGTACCCACATTAGCTAGATGAGTGTTGGAGTCTGTGGATAAGCTAAACGTTTATTTCAGGGCCTAATGGTTCTCTTCTACGTAATTACTAGTTTTTTTTTTAACTTACCGAAAAAGACTGAGTGTACCCGAACGATTTTTAATGGGCAATGTAATTTAACGTTTTGTGCATTTGCATCATTTTCTTTCATTTTATGTATAAGAACTTCAAAGTTCGTTCTTCTTGTTTCATTACAGCATGCAGAGCTGTCGTCAGTGAACTTGAACACAGCATAAACCAGGTTGATCCCAATAAGAAAATCAATGTTGGAAGTTACAGAGTTGATCCGCATGGCAAAACGCGCACTGTGCAGGTTTGTTTACACTTCTTTTACAGGCTCTGCAGGAACTAAGCTCATGGTGTAAAAGCGGAGTCGTGTAAACCGTACTTAACAGTCACAAACGTATCAACTCACGCGAAACCTCACTGCCGATGTTAAGTGAATAGCGCTAAGGTTCATTTCTGAAACAAGAAATGTACTTTTTGTCTCTGCGCAGGTGGCATTTATGGCCTTCGTAACGATGTGACGCATTGTATTTCCCTGTAGTCCTGATTATATGTTGCCATACAACTATAGTGATGAATTAGTCAATAGGAAAAGAGTAATCTAGCACGCACAATTGTCACCGGTACAGTGCTTGCCCACGGTTCCTGCAAGCCACTGCAATCTCTTTACACTGCAGAAAATATGGTTGGTTTTTGCTTATGGTCACCCAAAAATTAACAGGGGATTTTAGTGTTAAACCTTGCCCCATGTATTTTCGTACCGTGTGGCCTGTCTTGAAAAAAAAATTTTCATGAAGCCGGTTCGCTCATCAATAGCTAACTTGTCGACAACCTTTTTCGTACTTTCCGACCGGTGTCAACCTGGCATTATTTTTCGGACCTGCCCTCAATAAAATAATGAATATTTGGCATATGCGAATATATTGCAACTCGTAAATCATCATGGCACTAATTCAGTGAAAGATCTGGGTTTGCCATGCCGTAATAAGATGGTCCGACCTGTAGGTTTGTGGTAGTCAATGGCACCCGCAGTATATTCCTTATGTCAGTCGTTCCACTCACTTTTGGACAAATTTGGCGTTGGTTCCGCACGACCCGGTAGCAATTTATTCACGGACCGGCACCGGGCCACGTCCCGGTGCTTAAAGAACTCTGGTTTATAGCAAGCTGGTTGGCTGTACTTGGTGATTGCATTGCTTAAAGATCAGTTGACAATTGGAAATTAACTTACAGAAAGGTCCCATTGACTGTTTTATTTGTTCGACAAAATAGGGGTTCAGATTAGTCTGGGCAATAAACTTTCATGTTGATCCCTTGCTACACTCTATAAATATTCAATGCAAAATCAGGTACAATCAACCAAGTGACACTCGGCGATCAACCTGTTGGCCATCCCTGGTCTATTTCAGTGTTTAAACTACATTTCCTTTTGGTTAGAATTTTGAACATTCTACCTCAAGTTTTATGCGGTCAACCTTTGCAAAAAGACAGTTTAAGTTCGTAGTGTTTGTAAACTACGTTAGTTTTACTATATTTTATACTGTGATCTACTCTCAGTGTTACAAAATATGTTTTCTGTATTTTATCAATTGATTGAATGCTGGAGCTCTTTTGCAATTAGCTGATGCAGGTGGAATTGGTCATGTGACAAGGACTATATCCTTCGATTTGCGGATCTTCTTTGCCATATAACCAAAAACCCTAACCCAAATTGTAAACCTGTGTCTGGTTTTCAAAACTTAATAAAAAAGTACTAGCTTACATCAAAAATTTTCCCGTAAAAAGAGTCGTCTCTACCAGCCCAGCCTAAACAACAATGCTGAGAGTCCAAACGACGACCATTCACACAGCAGGAATTCCCTTTGGACCAGGTTCATCGTACTAACTGCTAGTGCCACGAACTCAGTGTGATAAGTGGACAAAGCCAGACACACTACAGTTCCACAGCAGAGCTATACCTCTGGCAGCAAAATATACACTAATTTTCTGTTTTTACAATTGAAAGTGCACAACATACGATGTTATTTTTGTGGATTGGGTCACAAAATGACAGGGTGTTTTTATTTGGAAGTGGCTATAAAATAGGTCCGCTGGCAGCGACACAGTCAGAATAAAACGCTGAGTTTGCCACATTGGCAGCACTGTCATGGTAGTCAGGTAGACGTGCCTTACTGTGTGAAAAGTTTTCGTGCTGACTCCTGCCATAATCGGGCACCATTTGTTTTGGTTATAGGGGTTGCACTTTTCATGGTACCTGTTTTTATTTACTTTTTTCAAAAGCTTCCAAACTTTTGTGGTCAGATGTCTGGTTTAGGTTTAATAAGTTATAGGTTTACGTCTACTAAGTTTCTACCAAGCGTAGTCCAGCCTACTGCACACTTGTCATGGATTAGCGTCATGTTACGGGCGATGGATGAATAAGTTTTCAAAAATGAAGGTCCACTGGTGGACCTATAACCACTGCCTGTTTGTTTTGTGTTTAACCAGTGTCGCATTCGGATACGGATGGATATCGGATACTAAATTTTAGAAATTTTCGGATCAGGATTGGATATGGATATTCACAAAATTTATCGGATATGGATCAGGAGTTAAAAAATCAATATTCGCTCACCTCTGGTCACAACATGTAGTGCAGTCATTTCCGTTGCCACGGGGAAGATTTCGTGGGCTTACTACCCCAAACAGAGCTCTAACCCCCTTAAAAGGAAATATGAAACACGATAAATTAGTTGGGTTTTTGTCAAATTTGGAATGTAAAGCCCCCTCCTAATGAAGACTTTCTGGCGACGGTTCTGAGTGAAGTACGTTTGCATGCTGCAGTATTTATTCGCAGAAACAATAGTGCTTTTTTTTCAGAAATCATACGCAAGATCCGAAACTCACCTGACTGAACTGCTGGAAAAAGTATGTGATGAAGTGTCAGATAACTATGTTGAAGCCAAGGATGCAGAAACAGGAGAACCCACGTTAGTGTTTTACGGAAGTTGCTTTTGTTGACTAGCGGAGGAGGAAACGACCTGTTACAAATTTGGTGTAGATGCAACACCGAACTTCACTGAGGTGTTTTTTGGAGAGATGGGATCATTAAAAAAAGTTAACTTCTCCAGGATGGAGGATGCTGGCGCGAAACGAGATTTTTAAAAACATGATATCGACCTTGCACAAACGAATAAATTTGGTAGCAATTCGGTTTCGAGCAGTTTGATTATAAAAATGTTATTGGCACACGGAATTTTCCAAACAGCATTCGAAATTTCTTGTTTTCACGGTAGTTGACATTATTTTTTTTTCTTGAAACGCCAACATTTTGTTGACAGGTTTCAGCAAAGCTTAGCAGAAATGCTGTACCGTTGTAGGGTGATGAGCTGAAACTTACCTGTTGAACTTTGCAAAAACTTTTGTGCCATTTTCCAAGTTCTCTGCACAGTTGTAGCATGCGTAGACGTTGCAGGTTTGATCTCAATCCATAAAAGACACTGAAATGTAATTCATGACCAGTGCCGAATTAACAATGGTAACAAATGTAGCAATTGCTACGGGTCCCGGGCTTCCTGGGGTCCCGCGGTCCTTTGTGTTAAATTTGTTCTTTATTATGTGCAAGGGTGGACGTTAGAATTTAGGTGCCCGTGGCAAACTCAGAAAGAAGGACCTATATTTTACACATGCTATTCCAGAAACTTTATTCGCTGAAACCAAGTGTAATTTTTCATTTTGTGTGGGAATTTGCTTTTGCGTGAAAGTCCACTTCACACTGTACTTGGGTTGAAGTCATTTTATTCTAATTTTTTCTTTGCCTACACAACAAAGCTGTTGAGAGGCCCTGTTATCACTTTGCACATAATTTTTTTTTTTTGACAAAACATATGACTTGTTTTCAGAGCTTGTGAAATGTGGCTCCAGAGTGATTAATAAGGTTGTTAACAAAACAATACAAAAAATAAGCGCGAAACTCTCAAAAGGGGGGACCGAAACGATCGCCTCCCTTAATATCCACCCCTGTTTATATGTATAGAAATTTTTCAGTCTGATTACTATTTTATCACTATTTTACCAAATTTGTCACAAGCAACTAAGCGAAAGTTTTCAATTGAATGCTTTCACATTAGACTACTGTGAATTGAAAGTTAAAGTATTTTACAGTCATGTGCAAACGTATGGGACCAGTCAAGCAGCGAGGCGAAATTGCAGCAATTTCAACGGCTTCTTAAAAAATATCATTACGTCACATTCACCTGTTCTAAAACTTGCGTTGCCTTTTCGGTACTTTCAAAATGATTTGACCAGTGGCACCAAACCTGAGGTTTTGCCCCTAGATCTGGGGTTTTCAATGCCTTTCTGTGTTTTCTTCTGAAGGTCTGGGCTTTTAGGATTCAACTGGGTAGCGGTGATTTAAAGATAGAGTATGCTTCATTATACCTAGTATTTCTAGTCTCATCTTTCTTTATCTTCTTTTATCAAGGTACTTCAGTCTTCAGCATAACTGATGAACAAGCAAATGATACCGTATAAGCTGCAAATATCAGCTAGGTGCAATTCAAGTGACAGATACTAATGAAACAAGCCCATAAATAAAAAGATTAAGTGGTACACACAGCAATTTTAAGGTAGTGGTTGAAAAATCCATACCTCAAAGATTAGCTACAGGACACAATGAAGACGTAATCATTGTAAATTCTCTCAGATTTCCGCCAAAAATGCAAACAAGTCCATGTTACTGCGATGTAATAATTCCGACAGACACAAAAGTTCATTAGCAAATTTATAGCATGTATTCACTCGCACGTTTTGTGACTTACAGATTCCTAGATATGGTAGATAGTAGAAATATTCACCTACTTTTGTGTCTACCTGGGATTTTGTTCAAATCTGTGTTTCTTTGGCGAATCTATAAATTTTATTGTCAGCTATGGATTTGGCATCTATTCATTAGACGTTGGGTAGTGTATTTACGAGAGTCTTCTTTTACAAATGTGGGAAATGATTTGCGCATTTATTTAACTCATGTTGACCAACTGCAGCGGAGAACGGTCATTTTCTAAACTTAGCAGAATATACATTAACGGAGCAACATTAGAAAAAACAAGCTGAACAGCCTGATTCTAGAGTACTACAGAGCATTAACTTCTATGTGAAATAGACACTACGAGCATCATAAAACAAATTCGCTGCGGCAAAATCTATAAAATGCAATCTGAAGTAGTAGGTTGGCTGCTTTTGACAATAGACTTTGACGTTGATACTTAGATTACACTGCAGCAATGATCAAATTTGTTGATGAGTCTGGAAGCAGTAATTACTGTTTCTGTACTGTACTTGTGAGCTGTACAGTAATGTATTCCTTATTGGTAAAAAGATACGCGTATGCGTTTTTGGCAAAAAAAAGATATGTAGTCCACAATGTCCACCAAGTTGTGTTTATGACCAGGCTTTCGTTTATGCGAATTCAGTATGCCTTATGATAGTCACATGGATGCCCACTGATTTTATGATTTACCACTTGTTCAAGTGTATCTTTAACTTAGGGCCCCGCGCTACTTCCATGCTGCAGGCCCCGCGCTGCCTTTATCAGGCACTGTTCGTGACGCAAGTATTTGTGCCGCAAAATATTTCATTTCATATTTCGCGGGCTATGCATTTCTGCGATCACAAAACAAAGCTGCTGGCGCTAATATGCAGAAAAAATTCATTAATTTGGTTCCCCAATGTCACTGCGCTTTGTTAATGGCAGAAGGCGTTTTGGCAACGTTGTATTCAGTATCTCGTGTGGCCGGAACTTTTGATCGGACATTATTTTCGCAGGCTTAAAAGGATAGTTACTCACGACGGTAAAATGTCCTCTGACGTCGACTTCAGTCAACTGATGGAAGACAGCAAAAAGCAAAACGCCGATACCCCACCAGACACGAAGACAAAGAAAGTTAAATTTGCGGTAAGGACGTGGATTCACACATCTTACCTGCCTCCAGGGCCGGCCTTAAGCCGATGCAGCTGCATTGGGCCCCGCGCCATGGTGTTTGGCTAGATTGTTCATTTTTGCCAGATACACCTTGCGCTTGAGAATTCAGTAGAAACGCCATATAAATTTCATTGTTAACAAAGAACGC
>JGI24022J15233_10009172_pt1 | contig 11125 bp, 8 predicted proteins | sample Ectturendosymbi2_FD_15233 | JGI IMG/M metagenome (IMG submission 15233)
TTGCAACAGCACTTCGTTCATGAACGTCAAGCTTCAGTATATTTTTGCTGCACACACTGCAAACGAAACGTATTTGGACAAAATCCAGTACGCGAAAACAGCCCAAACACAAGCTGAATGTATTTAGACATCGCCCGATCAGTGGATAGTTGTCAGCTCTTGACTGCTGAAATAAAGCAGCGCCACTTCTGTTCATGTTGCAGGAAAAATCTGAAAAACGCAGAACATGTTGTTATCACCTTGTGGCAGCATCGTCTTTAGTTTCAGGTGCAGCAAACAAGCAGAAAAAAGCTACAGTGGTTTCCGTCACCTGGTCGTTGATAGGCTAGGACGTTTGCGAACACATGCAACGCACGCGCATTTGGGTGCTTGGCGCAAAGGTAAAGAACTCAGAAAATTCAGGCTAGATTTCGCTAGAATTTCCAGGACGTGTTTGTTTAGGTTGCTACAATATTTATAAAAATTTACGCTTCAAACAAACAAGCACGGACGAAGTTACACGCTGCAGCGCAAGCACACTATCAATCATGCGAGCATGGCCACCCACCTTTGCTTGTCTGCTCACAACCGCTGAAACAAAGCAGCACCGCTTCTGTTCTAGCTGCAGGAAAAATCTGAAAAACACAGAAGATGTTGTTATCACCTAGTAGCAGCATCGTCTTAATTTCAGGTGCAGCAAACAAGCAGAAAAAAAGCTACAGCGGTTTTCCAAAAAAAGAACCACGTCACACGTGGTTGAAATATCAGTTAGCTTGAATTCCCCCCAACGTGTCTGAAACTTTGGTGCCATCGGAAAAAAAGAACTGCAAAACACGTGGCTGGAAAATTTTGGAGCCGTCGGAAAAAGAAGAACTGCAGAACACGTGACTGGAAAATTTTGGTGCCGTCGGAAAAAAAGAACTGCGAAACACTTGACTGGAAAATTTTGGTGCTGAGGCTTAATGCCAGGCGTCAGAGACCATTGTTACGAAGTACTGTAGATTCACGGATATATACACAAACTGGAGATGTTGCCCCTTCGATTATGATTCAGGGTTTAGTAATAAGTTTTCTCTTTTTAGTTTATCTTTACACATGTAAGCTACCAGATTTACAATTTGAGCAGCACATGAGCGCAACACCGTTTCTGTAACTTTTTGTAACTTTTTCAGAGATTGTAACTTTTTCAGAATTAGGAAATTCTCTACTGTGCAAAAAAATTCCATGGTTTTCACAATGGTCAGATTTTAGCGCCACTTTTCTCTTTCTTTTCACAGCAGACTATTTACTGGGCAGTGGACCGCCTTTTTCAGATTTTTTGGTGAATGAGTTGTTCATTAGTTATCAAACGCAGGTTTCAGCATTCTCGGCTATTATGGCGCAGAAGATAACTTGTATAGAATCATTCGTGGAATTCTGGTCGACTTCATCATAACAGATGATGTTCCAAAATCTTAGTGCATCTTTTTTTCCAAATTGCCTGGTAATGGTTCGATGAAGCCGTCAATTTCGTAAACTCGCTTCACTCCAACCCACACACGTACATAACAAACACATGTCTTTGCAGACCAATCGTGGTGTAGCAACTCTGTCTATATCAGGGTCCGTTTCTGAAGACAACTTAGGATAGGAAAAATCCTGTCGCGTTGCCTTTGCAATAGTAAAAGTAAAGAAACTGCCTACAGATGGGGAGTGACTTATCAAACCCAACACTCTAGATATAATCAAAAAGAGAACAAAAGAAAAAATTTAAAAACATTTGTTTATCAAACCATCCAGCACGTCGTCGTATAAGGGTTATGTCTTGTGATATTTCAGATCAAGTAGGAGATGAAATTCGAAGTAATGAGGCATGAGTCAGCCTTCATCTAGATGAATCAACTGACGTGTCGAACTGCACGTATTTGTTGGTTTACTGTCGATACATACATGCAGTTGAGTTAAAAGATTGAGTTCTTTTTGTGCTAAAATCTTTAGACGACTAACGAAGTGACCGATAGTCAGGAAAAAATGAATAATTTCTTACAACAAAAAAAAAGTTTGGGGAATCTCGTTGGCTCGCTATGCACCGACGGCGCCTCTTCTGCACTCCGTGAAATCAGGTTTTTCAACTCTGGTGAATAAACGGGCATTACGCACCATTTCTATCCCTTGTGTTCTCCATCGACATGCACTGGAGAGTAAAGCCCTTCGAGAATATTTGAAAATATTTTTGAAACATAAAACTGAACGTGTACATTTTATCACGGCACGGGCTTGTCTTTCAAAAGGGTTTTCTAAAGGTTAATTGATTGATCTTCAGTGTTGAACGGTGCTTTGTTCTAAATTTGCATCTTGCACCTGTGACTTTCCTAATTTTAGTGGGGATTGGGCGAATAATTTCCAACGTTGTCGAAGCGCGCATTTGACGTTGCTATACCTTTCAATGTACTTATTTGTGCGAGTGTGAGGCAGGGTTCTCAGTGATGACCACAAAATATTGATCGCGATTGATTCCCAAGGATGACATAAGAGTATCTCTTTCAACCACTGTTCCCAGAGTCTCGGATATTATGCGTAGAAAACAAAGACAAAGGTCTCACTGAGTGACTGAGCGGTTGAAATTGTTCGTCATTATTCAGAAAAGAAAATTCTAAACATGGCTGTCTATTCCTTCTTCCTAATATTTTTCCACTTGATCCAGTGAAATGCTGGTTCGTATAAAACTGTTTTTGGAATTTCAACAACCTCAACGAACCACTTCTTGTGCTTGCCTTTAGGAGCATTTTATTAAACTTTCATCTCACAGACTGATACGTTTCATAAAATTTGGCTCCAGTAAGTACAAACATTAATGTACCTGAGCGTAAGATGTTTAAGGAGAAATTACACCTGACCCTTTCCAGAAAAGTCATGACTTGACACATTAAAGATTGTTTGGGGTAAAATCAGCTTTTTTATTTTGTTAAGGTAAAATGAGACAAAAAGTCAAAAACAACTCATCTAGGCAATCTTTCCACATACAATCTATCACATTTGCATGTGACAAATTACTGCTAAAAGCAAAAATATACTGTACCAAGCTGCAGTGGATGCTGTGAGGCTGAGGCTGAGGCTGAGCAAACGTGAAGAGTTCTATACAACAATCAGATCACTATTTATCCAGCCGTTTCACTACAAAAATTGTTACCGTCTTGTACACATCGTCTGGTGAGAAACAGCAATTTCTACGCTACTGCTTCATAAACAACTGCTTGGTAAATTAAACAAAAAAATAAGCCAGCTGTTGAGGCATAGGAAAAAAGATGGAAGTGCCTTTGAATAATTTCCCACTAAACTAAAACGAACTGACTTTTGTTGTGGGGAAACGTAAAAGACTTCCAACACTGCATAAGCATATTGATAAAAAACATTTGTTTCAAAGGGAGAGGTAGTTGGTCTAGACCAGGCAAAGATCTTTCTTCATGAAAAAACCTAAGTATGCAGCAAATGTTTGTTGGGGGTGTTTGTGTTTAGGCTACGGTTATTCAACTGATAAACAATGTAAATCTTATTCATTGTTTGTAAATCTTATTCAAACGATGTAAATCTTATTCATGTGCCATATAATCATCATTTTTGTGTTTGAATGTCTGCAGTATGCTTGTGGGTAAAAGTCATGGATTTAGACATACTTATCTATTTATAAGTTGTAAAAGGGAAACAGAAAAACAGCACTTTGCATTTTATCGTCTTGAATTTTGTCTTCAATTTCTGAGTTTGAAGGCATCAAATTTAACATTTTAATTCTAATAAACCGTTCATTTTTGCTGCTGTGACTGAAAATTGGCTCNAGACGGTTGCCATGAACAAGGCACACGAAATATTACTTCAATTTTTGACAGAAAAAGCAATTTTTGTTAGCTTTGTCCTACAGCATNTGAAGGAAGTCTGAATGGCATTGTTCACATTGGTGCATCTGTTTCGATTACATACTTNAATGCGTACTACAGACTTTCNAATTCCTGATTACTCTGACAGTGAAGTCTCATATGTAAACTCCTATTTTTTTAACTTCGTTTCGCATTTTTTATTTTTCTATGATCCCGGACAATTTCCAAGCAATACAGCATATGGTTCTGGTTCCATCGAAGTGCCTTTTTTGTTTATTTGTTTGTCTCAGACACAATGCCCAGATCGTATTCGTTAAAACTGAAGCTCTTCACCGGTGGTACACTTACCCCTTAGGGGTTCGAAGCATTAACGCAGGTGGTACGAAACACCAAATTTTTTCTGAGATCAACGCCATTTCTGGGATGAACGATCAACGCCAAAATTTAAACCCAGGCATACACGCTCCGAAAATTAAAAAGTATATTGTCGATTATTGTTGTGAGTGCAGTAAACTTTATGAGAGATCAAGCCTTGAATCACCGTCTGTTCAAAGTATTTTGAAACGAAGTTCGGGATCAATACAATGATATTTTCCTCACAGAAATGACATGTCTAGGCCGTGCTCGAGTGCTTAACTGCGTTTAAACTGTTCAAAGAAATCGAGTAGTTTGAGACACCGAGGTAGTGGCATAGCAGGGCACTTTAAAAATTAGGAGTTCGTTATGTCCCTGGCATACCTTGCAGATTTATTCAGAGCCACCTTAACGACTTCAAAACCTCCATTCAGCAGGGGTATTGTGGGGAGGGATCACGTAGCAATGGCGTTCCAACACCTTTTGAACGTTTTGCTTTAAAATGAGTTGGCAGCTGTTTCAAAATGTCTATTTTTTCGGATGCATTCCCACACCTTTTTTTAGCACTATGTCCTTACCATTCAGGTAACAGGGTTGGACATCATCACAACGCTGGAAAGCATATCGCCTTCACTAATAAGCTGTCAATCTGTATTAAGCACATTTTATGCTAATTTTCCACAGCTTGATCACGTTTTCAAATGAAAAATATCGTTACTCACTGTCACTGAAATATAAAATCATTTGCAAGTGTTACGGCAGTCCTTCCGGAGATACTTTCAGCCACAATAGGTTTCTGATTCACAGGGTTAGATGCAGCATGCAGGACCGGTTTATTCTAACCTAAAATCTACTGTATGGATGACAATGATGGAATGAAAGAAGATCAAATTGAAATAAAAACAAGTAGAAAAATTGAAATAAAGTTCCGTTCAATGCAGTTAGGTACCTTCTGGTGCACGCAACTCACCACTTTCCCGCGGTTAGAAAAGATATCTTTGGGCGTCCTTGCGCCATTTGCAACAACCTAGTTACGTGAAAGGAGTTTCTTAACTCTCGTGCACATCAAAAGTAAGGCCAGGAATCTACACCAGCCCGATCCAAGTGGCTATGACATCGAAGTGGCTATCTCAAACGAAGATCCTTGCTACAGCATGATTATTGAAAAAAAAAAAACTAAACCAAAAAACCATTAAATATGCTTGATTGTTGCACTTTGTAAGTTCATTGTATCGTTATATTCATTGAGATAAAGTTGTGGTACTATCAATTACTACTTGATTTCAAACAAGGGGTACGAGAAAATTTTATGAAAGCTCAGGGGGTACGAGTGCGTTTAAAGATTAAAAACCCCTGGGTTAGAAGAGCATAAAGGTGTATACAAATGCTTATGCAAAACGCATCACAGGGAAGTAGGTAGTTGGTGCACACAATCAGTACTGCGAGAAAAAAGGAGATTTGCATGAAACATCAGACAACTGAATTGAGTGGCTAAGAAACGTGGTTTAAGATGCACATCGTTTAAAAAAACATACATAATTTTTTCTAAACAAGGTAGCAAATGTTATTGCGATATTAGTAGAGATGCCGGAACAGCGGTAGCCAGGGGAAGAAGTGATAAAGTTGAGAGCAATGGAAATTTATAAAGAAATAAAAAATCGTTACCTAATATGCTTGTTTCTGTTTAGCAACAATGTTGACCTCAAAAATAACACCAGAAATTATAGAAAACCCTTCTGAATTTTCTCGGTACACAAATAGCTGCAATAAATTTGTGTCAATTCGGTATTCATAAACCATGAAATTACCTATGATATTGTTATGAAAAGACACATCTGCCCCCGCTGCACACTTTTTTAAAGAACAGGGTGGCGACCCATCCCTTTCCCCGCTCCCCGGACTCCCTGGAATTTAGTCACTAGATGCGGGCGAGCACTTACGTTCTTTGGGCTACAATGCAAAATTCAACAGGTATTGACTGTATAGGTGTAGGAGCAGACACATTTTTGGAGGTGCAAAGGATTTTTGCCCGAATTTCCCCAAACCTGCCCGAAAAAAATTTAGGCTAATTTTTGTGCGAATATTCCCTCCCACGCAGATCATGAACACGTTCTTTTGGGATGACCTCAAAAAAAGTTATTCATATGATTCTTCAAATGTTGGGGGCCATTTTGTCAACCCCATCCATTTTGGGTTCGTTTTATGCGAAGGTTTTCACCGATTTTGCCCAGATTTCCACGTATTTTGCCCGGATTTTCACCAAATTAAAAATTTTGGGGGTGTACTTGCACCCCTGGCGTCCCCGCCTCCTTAGCTACTGATTGACTGTGCGTATCCAGACCACAATTGGCAGGCAAACGTTGGCATGCGATGCAGTGCGCTTTTAATTGTAGCAGTCAATACCTTTCGAATCCTACAAGCAAAGGTGCGTCTAAGCTTGTTAGCTGTACGACTAAATGATTTCGTTTACATCTTGTAATCATCGTCACCTATCAGTGAAGCATGAAGTAATGCACTGAGACATTTAAGTTTGTCCACAAGCTTAAAACTTATGCCATTAGGGAAACAAACGTTGTAATAGGCTGTTTAAACTTTCTAGGAGTAACACTGCATCCACGCAGTTGTTACAGTTGAAAACAATTTCATGTTCAGCGGCTTAATCACAACAATTATCCAAATAATAATGATTCAAAACCAGTTTCAAATCAGGTTACTTAAATTGAAGCACCTAGATTCAAAACGTCATCACCATAAAATCAGGGCTATAAAATTTTAAGTGCAATTAAGGTTGGTGTAACTAATGTGCCATTAATTTCGTCAGATGCGTAATACACAACGAACTCTTAGCAACGCACCGTGGTGCGATTTGTAAATTACACAGATACTGCAAACATTGCATACGTGTGCACTGCCTGGAAACAGCGTTGCAGGTGATAAACACGTTTACACAGTCTCTTGATGGTACTGTATATTGATTTTCTTGAACTCAGAAAATCAATTTTCACCAGAGCATTACCCTGTTATGCACAAAGAAAATGCTATGAACTTCAGCTTTCTGGTGTTGTGCAGCAACTTGCGTGAAAAGCAAACTAAACTGCAGTAGTTGTTTTGTTCTTCCATGTTCTACCGCAATTACGTCTTGATACATTTTGAAGACAAGCTTTACGAATACCGTAAAAGCGATACGTGCAGTTTTGGCAGAACAAATAGAAATCTTACAAACATTATTTCTGATCGAAAATTTTGTCTTTTCAAAGTTTTTTGTGTTCTTTCATTTGACATCTTCTTCGAAAGTATGTAGGACTGAGATTCTATTTGAATAAGATTGAAGGACTAAGGATGCAAAGTGGTATGTGAAGTCAATTTCCTTTATAAAATCATTTGCTGATTAATTCACTTGTTTGCCAACTTTATGAAGAGAAGCTACTTGAATACAGGTATGTGCAAGTTTGAATCATCGCAAAGCGAAGAAAGCAGAGCTCATTCGACTGATTCCTAGAAAACGCACAGCAAGCTCAGAGGTTTAGTACCCTTTCATCTAAACAATTATACTCCAAACGTAGATTAGAATAGCTCAATAATACATTTAACATACTGCTAGAAAAGCGGTTATGGAAAGAAATTCTGCTCCCTACTGAGAATTCTACGTGTAATAAAACAAAATCTATTTCAGAGAATATTACAATTTATCGACATTTCATTTTTGTGTTGAAACTTGTCTCATGTCACACATAGGTCATCTACATCAATGTTTTAGATTCCGACAGCTTTGCAGAATTGAAGCAAAAGGCTGTTTCTCTAGAATGATTATCAAATTGTGAAAGGATTTATTGTGTTATCAAACTTTCATACTTTCACTCACTTGCTCTTTGACAACTGTTTCGACTTCAGTATCAAGCAGCTTTCCTTGAAAAAATTTAACTTTTAAAGTGACATTGAACTGTTGATGTTATTTGCAAGATTGAAGTCCATGCATTTGAAAAGTGAAAACCACATTTGTAAATGATTAATACAAACAAGGTACGTTTGGTAAAGTTTGCAAGAGTTGTTTCGAAATGAAATTTGATTGAACCCATGAATCTTAAAATACAATAAGAGTCAGCCTGAAAATGTGAAACTCTGTTTGCAGAAAGAAAATGCGGTTTGTGCGAGTTACCACTTCTGTTGCTGACATATAAGAATTATTCGGCACCAAAGAGTTTGTACTAGCCTTCGCATCGAATGTTTTCTATGCAATGATCAACATCAAATGCAAAAAAAAACTGAAATTGACAAATCGTTTGTTTCGTACGTTTCGGCACATTGCTGAATGGCAAAACGTATAATTGAAATACTGAAAATTTCATCACAAACCTCTTTGCATGAGTGGGAAAAAGCAAAATTTTTTTAAATAAAATCGTGCACCAATGCTATTGCTACTTTTGCCGTAATATAATATCAGTTTGAGATAGGTACGATGTGACATATAAACCAATTCAAAAAGTATCAGCTATTTTCAGAAGACTCGGGTCTTGACAAGCAGTTAATCGTTTGCAATTCAGAGCAGAAAAGTGGTTGCGTTTATCTTCATCGTTTCACATTAAAAACAAGTAAAAAGCAGTCTTCATAGTAGTTTCAAAATGGCTGATTTTTATTACAGATTTTCCAAAGATTTTACAGAACAATATACCTCAAACAAAATTAACTAAACAGCAAATTTAGATAATCCACAAATCTGAATTACGAAACGCTAAAAAGAAACCTTTATAATTAATACACAAATAGGAGTTTCCACGAAAGGATTTTTTGTGGCAAAGAGGTCTGTTTGAGAGTAAATTATATCTTTTACGCAGCTTTATATACGGCAAAGTAGTATCAGCAACACGGCTAAACTGCAGCAAAAAGTGCTATCGTAAAGTTGTCCAGAGAAGGACACATCCAGTAGGAAGTCCAACAGTAAAATAGTAAAATAGGAACCAAAAAAAAATCAAAAAATATTTACAACAGACCTTGGAAATACACTCTGTTGTTTAGGCAAGAATGCATGTAAAGTGACAAGGAATGGAAGAAATTCCAAATGCAAAGGTCATATAGTTTGCACAAATTTGCCTACTTGGCATACTTTCTTGCTAAAAATTCAATGTTACACAGTGGATCAAACAAAAATTCTAGTCTCCTCACCTGCGTATAAGTAACATTCAATGCGGTAGAATTATAGCAGATAACCATCGCTTTCGTTTTCGTCAAAACTGTAAACAGACATTGATTCCTACAAAAACACCAACTGTACGATTCATTTGTGCCGCTAAAAGTTTGTGTAAAGATGAAATCGAGAGAAACTTCAATAAAACGTGAAAACCTTTCCGCAGAAATTTCTAATTCTAGACGAGTCTTAAACTAATTTCAAGGTGCTGTTTTTGAAGCATTAAAAATCTTTATATGCAATGACAATCTTTCATTATGTCATTCTAATAAAATCACTTAGCACTTAATTACTTTGCAGAGAATGTTTAACAACATCCTTGCACAAAATTGCTCCTGCAATTTGACAGTTTGTTAAGCATTATATAGCTTTGATTTTACGGACCATGCAAAAGAATGTAAGTTGTGTCGCTTATGGTATAGATTAAGGTTATTCTGAACTTGTAGCGAACAGGAATCTGAACAGTAAGTCCAGTTTTGAAATTAACAGTTTTTTGAATATCAGCTGCAAAGGATGATAATAGCATTTAAAAAATAATATTCCAGCAGAAAAATGTGAAACACAAAAACTAAAGTAAATTTTACAAAAGGAGCAAGGTTTCTGATCTGTGAGCAAAAATGAAAAATCGTCTTTAGTTGCTCTGTTGCACCATTAGTCAACATTAAGATTGTGCCGTTGTTACATATTCAGTTATATCACTACATTGCTGTGGTGCACAACATCTTTTGTGATTGTTTTAGAAACTTCACTAAGAATACTGAAAAAACATTTTTATAGTTGTGGTTGTCTCAACAAGCTGAAATCCATGGATACCTCTCTTTATTTTTAATTGGGAATTCATTATTTGCTTTGCATGTCTCACGCCTATCTTTTTCATAATCAATTTTCCATTAATTTTTTTCCTTCTTCTTGCACAGCAAGTTACTCAGCATCAACCTCTCCGTCGCACTGTGTTTTATACACGTCTTTATGCAACAAAATTTTTGCGATACATTTTGTACAAATAAGTGCTCTAGCATTCATGTTTTTTAACGCTAAACATAAGTTTAAAATGTTTAACTAAGATCTTCACAGAGATTTATATGTTTTGGTGAATGTGCCGTCTTCTCTTTCTTGCTTTTTGAAAGGCCACATTGCTCTAGCTTATATAATTCACGCAAATATCCATGAACACAATACTTTCCGTTTCACAGAAAGAAGTCACCATTGGGTTGTCATAATCTTTTTTTCAGCAAAGAGCTCATTGACAGATTGTTTTCGTTGAAATTTGTTCATCAATTTATGTCTCAGGTTCTGTGATTTTTTGCTTTGTCACTTTGCGTTTCTTTGCTGGTTTTCAACATTTAAATAAAATGACCTTTTTATTCTAAGGACACGAAAAGCAATATTCGTGTTATTCTCTCTGGAATTCTGTTGTTTTGCATAACATTTCAACTTTATGTCATGCTATAGACTTTGATATAGAATTAGTCCCGATTTGTAAGAAACATATTATTACTTAATGCATATTGTCTGTGACACAAACACTAGCCATTTTCGGCCATCACAATTTGACGAAAATACTTTTCAGCAAAATCATGTGCAGTAATAAAAATGAATATTTTTCCTGTGATTTGTAAGACTATATTTTCTTCTCGCAAGTGCTGTATTATTTATGAATTATTTTAATTGTTTTCAGCAGCCTTTCGATCCTCCTCGTTGTGTAAGGAAACTTGTGCTACTCCAAAATGACCGTGAACTGCATGAAATGCTAAACGAC
>JGI24022J15233_10009173_pt1 | contig 11125 bp, 15 predicted proteins | sample Ectturendosymbi2_FD_15233 | JGI IMG/M metagenome (IMG submission 15233)
GTAGCGATTTTGAAGGGCAAGTGGGTGAAAATTATCAACCACTAATCGATCATTGAGCTAACTTCGTTAGCCTACTATTATGACTTGTTAGTTTCTTGTAAATTTTTATTTACTATGATAATCGTTGGAGGTTGTTGCTAAAGCAATTTATCCGTTAAATTTTGTACTCTGGATTGTCTATGTGCCCAGCTACAGTGTGGATTATTTTCACAAGAATTCTGAACGTAATATTATCGTCGTAATACAATTGCTTAGTTCAGCTTTTTAATGGCTTGGTTCAGATACTTAATACTTTCTTTAAATTTCTTTATTTATTCACTACCTTATGTTTGTTTTATCAGGCTTAGGGGGCGAAAACGACGTGTCGAAAGCGAAAAGGGGGCGATGGAATAAAAAAGTTTGAGAAACACTGATCTAGATGACAAACTTATACACAATCTTTCTAATAACTCATTAAATGCTGATTCTAAATTTACATTATTCTTGGACACTTTTATTGATGTAATCAACACACATACCCCTTTAGTGAAATTATGCAGAAGAAACACTAAATTAGGGTCTAAACCAGGGGTTCCCAACCTTTCTCTGAACATGCGCCCCTTTAGGATGTCGATAGATGAGCATGTACCCCTAAAATTTTCTATGACAAAAAGGCTGAGTAAATTACCAAAATTCTACAGAATTTTTAATATAACTTTTAGAATTTTCAAACTATAAAGGTATACTCCGTTTTTATGTCTCAAAGTTAATTTGTTGCAAATGTACGATAAATGTACCCCTGCGGGTACATGTACCTTAGGTTGGGAACCTCTGGTCTAAACCCTGGATAACCAAAGGTATATTAAAATCTATAAAGAGAAATAAACGTTTATTCAAAAGGAAAATTAAACACCATAACAATGTTGAATATCTGCAAACCTATAAAAAATATAATAATATCTTAATGCACATCAAAAAGAAAGCAAAATCATGCACTATAAGCAAAAACTCACAGAAAACAGAGAGAATCTTTCGAAGACTTGGAAAATTATTAATGAGATTATTAATAAGACAGAAGTAAAAACTACCGTCCCACCATTAGCAACATCAACAAATGCCTCAAATCCACTAGATGTCGTAAATACTTCTAATATTCTTAATGATTACTTTGTTGAAGTCGGACCCACTCTAGCTTCTTCTGTTCCACCCACAGTCCAGGTTACCCACACCTCAAGCTCTTCTGTCGTACATTCCTTCTTTCCAGAAGAAGTTGTTTTGCAAGTTTATTTACTCAATCCTTCAAAATATAATGATACATACGATCTTCCCGCTTCGTCCTTAAATATTAGTAAACATGTAATTGCACCCTCCTTAGCTGACCTGCACAACCTCTGCATTTAAAGCTCGCATAAGTAATACCTGTCTATAAATCTGGAGACAAAACACAACCAAGTATCTACAGACCCATACCCTTGCTGTCTCACTTTTGAAAGATATTTGAGCAATTTGTCTTTACTAATATGCTATCGTTCTTAGTGCAAACTAGCATTCTCCGTCCACAACAGTTTGGTTTTCGTCAAGGACTTTCGACGTCTCTAGCACTACTGCAACTCCAAGATCATATCCTTGAGCAAAAGTCTCAAAAACTATTGATATTTGCCATATTTCTGCATCTTAAGAAAGCCTTTGATACTGTTGACCACGAAATATTACTAGTAAAGCTAAACCAATGTGGATTGAGAAGAACTACCAACAAATTCTTTGAAAGCTGCCTTTCCAAAAGACAACAATTTGTGTATGCTAATGATATTAAATCAAATACAAGATACGTTGCCGGCGGGGTTCTCCAAGGTTCTACGTTTGGTCCTGTCCTTTTTTTACTTCACATAAACGTCCTAGCCTCTATAACTAAATTCAATACGTTATTACTTGCTGATGACACTACCTTAACTTAATCAAATGGGAGTATACTTGAGAAATCTGTCAACAGTGAATTAACTAGTATCGTAGCCTGGATGCATACAAACACATTAACGATCAATTTTAAAAAGACCAATTTTATTCTCTTCGGTGATAAATGCCAAAGACACAGTATGAATATATTCTGTTCTCAGCAAACTATCTCCCACGTAGATTGTGTTAAATACATAGGGATCCTTATTGACTCTAAACCAGTGCTCTTCAACAGGGGTTCCGCAAAACATGTAGTGGGGTTCCGTGAGTTTTAATGGTTCCGTGAGGGTTCCTCGTTTTTCAGGTGAAATGATTTCTTGCTGCAATATGTTGATGCGTCATTATGAAATTTTTAGATCACCGTGCTGCATTCAGACTGCAAGTAGGCCAATTAGTTGTATAGGAGGTTGAGTGGTGAGTGCAGATAGCGGAAAAAGAAATATTGATAGTTGTTGCGTCACTTGTTGTGCAATTAACAAGAACGTTATTGTTGCACCATAGTAATACGATGTTGCCGATGTACTGTTCACAATACTGCAGGGTTGCCAATTTGGTTTTTATGAAGCCAGGTTTGGAAATTCTGGCTTTTTTCAACACCTCTGGCTTTTCTGGAAGTATAAAAAGCCTGATAAAATCTCGCTTTTTTATAATCGGAAAGGTTTGGCTCTGGCAGAACATTGTCTGAGCTGCATATTCATATCAAATTTCTTTTGACGAGAGTCTATGACCACGCGGGGTGCACAGAATATTGCAAAGATTTTACTGTTGCCCTAAAAATGATCGATGTTATTGATAAGAAACAAAAGGCGACAGCAGGCCCGTAGCCAGGTTTCAAGATTTGGTGGGGCACAATACATTTTTAGGGGTCACGATTTTTGCTTTTACTATATGTTTAAAACAAATTTTTCTGGGCGCAACAAAATTTAGGGGGGCACTGCCCCCTAATGCCTCCCCGTGGGTACAGGCCTGTGCGACAGTGCAATTACGAGGAAAGAATGTGCTTCTGAAGATTAGAATTGTATTATATCGATGTTTCTGACGAGTTTTTATGTCTATTTTGTGTTTAGTTATGCTTGTTTTATGTGTATATATCCTGACTGCTATCTGGCTTTTTGCGACAAGTTCTGCCTTTTTTTGTTTTGGCAACCCTGCAGTACTGTATATCGGAATAGTAGAGAGTAGACAACGGTCCAGAGCTGCTGTTCAGTCTTTGTGGGAATGAACTAAAAACAGTGTGAAACCCAACTTTTCACTATTTAGTCAAGCCAGATGAAGCAAAATAGCATATTTTCTTATGTGAAGCGAAATAAGAACAACAGGGAAGGTGTGGACGGTAATGAGCAGTGTAGTTCAAGTGTAAAACAGGCACCTCATCCGAAGTGGACCAAATGTAATTCCATTGCCAAAGTTAGAAAATGGGACGATACATATTTGAGATACGTTTTTTTTGCCAAATCTTTGAATGTAGCAGATACATTCCAGAAATGCACGAACAACCGAGTCATTAAAGTTCTGGCTTTTTAACTTTTGTAATAACTGTTTATTTCTTGAAGTGTCTCATAACGAAATATTTGATTTTCTTACAAGTAATTCGTGTATTTTAAATTTTTGTTGATGGGGGTTCCATGACAAACGCGAAAATATATCAGGGGTTCCACGATGACAAAAAGGTTGAACAGCACTGCTCTAAACTAACGTGGACCTCCCACTTAGAAAATTTAGGTAAAAAAGTCGCTAGTGGAGCCAGCGTTTTATCTAAATTCCAACCTTTTGGTGATGTGCATTTGTTAAGAACAGTTTATTTTTATCTGGTCTACTCCCATCTAAATTACGGTCTTTTGAATTGGGCTACAGCCAATTGGTCAAGTATTGCTGATGTAGTAAAGTTAAATAATAGAGATATCCGTAGTCTACTTAAAGTCATCGTAGAGAGCGTATTCCACTTAGAGATCTATTTCATTCAGAACGGATACTACAGATCAAGGATATTTATAATCATGAATTAGCAAAAAATATGCACAAAATTTATCACAATATCTTTTCTGACTATATCATAAACGGTTTCAACATTTCTGCTACTACCAAAATCAGAGAAACTAGACAAACTTCCAAATTAACATATGAAACCCTAGCTATGACACTTAATGAACAACGTCACACATCTTTTCGAGGACCCACAATGTTGGAATGATATTCCAAAAGATTTTAAACTAGTCAATTATTTTCGATTCTGTCGGCTACAGAAAAACTATTTGATTGAACATCCTCACATATTTAAAAAAATCTTATTTTTCCGCTTGCCTGCTGTAATTGTGTTGTAGCGCGTCTTGTTTGTGCTTATGTCTGCACCGTCTCTGCACATATATGTATGGAATTCTGTAATTATGACTCGTCTTCTGTACGGTTCAACTTGTATTTCGCGGGTGAGGATGACTCGAAGATCTTGCGGTCATTCTCCTCCCCCTGATATCTGATATTTTTCAGATATTAAATAAAAGTGTCTGTCTGTCTTGTCCTGGAAACTGGGACTATAATAAACAATTCCAGAAAACCTAAAATCAGCAGCTTAATTCCGATAAATTGCTTTAATTATTGGAAAGACAGTTCATAGTTTATTTGCCGGTATGCCACTCCACTACACAAGAGCCAGGCTCACTGTTCTGGCTGGACAGGAGGCCCATCAGCTGAAACGTTCTTGCAGCAGCGCAGCGTTTTATGTTAGCTTGGTTATTATTTCAAGCTACTCAGCGCGGTTAGAGCCAGTTACGCAAGCACTTCAGGGTATTCAGCTTGACATTTTAAAGGTGTGCTATCATACTCAATACCTGCTACCAGTGTTCACTCTAACTAAAGTTTACACTGAGCAAAATTTTGTTTTAGTGAGCATGAATATTGTAAGCCTCATTTTGCAAAGTTCTGAGTCTGAATGAAATAGAAACTTGTGAATCATTAGAATAAGTATAAAATCTTATGAAAATACGAACAAAGTACACATTTAATTCAAGCAGCTTTTGAAGGGGCTATGCAATATGTTCAGAAGCGTTCTGCTTCTGCCCAAAAAACTATCAATGAGTTTTTACTTTTAAATTTGCAATGTTGCACGTGCGCAAGAATGAGATTTCACTGCGCCAATGGTCTGTTTGTACTGCGCATTTGCGCACGTTAGAGGGAACATTGCCTGCTACTGGTGTTCCGTTGTCACCGACAGAAGGCAGAAGAGCGATTCAAACAGCTCTTTTCAAAAGCAAAGAAGTTAGCCGAAAGTTTGTCTTTCGATCTATGTACTTTTTTCACGGCAGTGTTCACGACAAGCGCTTCGTGCAAATGTTTACACATCAACAGTACACCAACATTTTCGCAAATCAATATTTGTGCCTTATCTAGATTCGACAATTTCTTCACTGGAAATCCAGTTTTCTGCTGAAAGTAGGCAGTCTTTCAGCCTTTACCCACTTTATCCAAAGCACGTGATGCACATGAACGAGCAAGAATACATGAAACATGTTGAAAATATGAAGACGCTATAGTCTGCAGCATACTGAAAATCTAGAAGCTGAAGCTGCAAAATGGTTCGAAATGTGTAGAGTAAAACAGGTGCCACATACTGCAGATCGAGAAATTCACGGGATGCTGAAGCACGCTGGTCTGTTTCCTCAGAGAGATCGTTTATTGCTTTGTGAAAACGATCGACATATGTATGAAGAGCGTTCACCGTGAAAAATTACAAAAGACAAGCAAGGTTTTATTGAAAGATGTTTGCTGCTCTTGTTTCTAATTGATGCTGACAGGTATTGCTGGATAAAATGAAGACATAATTTGTGGTTTTGCTTGAAGATCATGGCAATGCTTCTTTGAAAAGAATTACCCTCCTTTGAAAACCTGCAGATAGCCTATTGTGTAAATTATCGCAGCTCGTAATACATCAATGCCTGGATATTGCTGCCAACTTTGTGACTGTTTCCGTAACGTGGGTAATTTTCTTTACGATGTGTAAAGGGTAAAGCGCTTTGTAAAAGTACATTTGCATTGCGATGTCGGCAACCTGAAAGCGATAACCAAAATGTCGTTTCCCCGTGGAAATATTTCTGCCGACGCTCGTAGAGGAGTGGGAGGCTGCGCAGGACCAGGAGTCATATGGGCTGCAGACCTTCAGAGGACAAAGCTACTTATAGTGTAAAGGGAACAGTTGACTAATATAAGCAAAAGTCTTGCGCTCTGAGTACAAAGGATTTATACTCGCAATGCATTTATACGATTAATGGAAGCAAATTGCGATGCAGTTAATTTAAAACCGCCAGAAGGAATTGGCTTAACTTTGCCACATAAAATTTTGCAGATTTCATGCATACCGTAATTATTCGTGATAGCTGAAGATGGAAATGCGTCACGACGGTACGGACCAGAGCAGCGCCGCAATGTGTGTCACGAAATTTTAGTAGACCGAGAACGAGGCGTGCAATCGTGGGTTCGGGAAATGCATTTCAGTCGATGAGATGACTCATGCATGGGAACGGAAATTCGTTTACTATTCGGCAAACACATGATTCACAACACGATTGGAGACTGCAGATATCCGAATGCATTGTACGAGAGTCTAACGCGATCGATTTATAGTGAACGCAGCAAAGAGCAAAGTACGTAAGAAAATGACGGCAATACCTCATGAAACTAGTTACAGTACGTAGTAACAGCATTATAGAATCGATGCACTTGGGTAGATGTACATCAACAAAAAAGGGAGAACACCGACAGCAGTACCCGAGTAGTAGACTTTTTTATACAGCGCTGTAAAAAGTGTCAAACACGGTTTATTTTTTATATCTAAAAATGCGATGTCTATTGCATCGTATTCAACATTTTCTGAATTTGAACGTGCTTTTGGTAATGTAAATTGCCCGGTTTTAGTTTCACTCGTAGTATACGGACGGACATTAGAGATGAACTTGAAATAATCGTTAAATGTAGCCGGTAGCTGAGATTTATTGTATCTATACATGAATTTGCCGACTTCACGACCGTAAATATATTTTGGTTGCATAATTTTCTGGGATTTATAAATGCTAGTAACTTTAAGAGTCGCACTCACAAAAGGGTTCAAGCATCTCATCGTGCGATTTAAAACAACCGATATTGGTTGTAGATGACATGAAGGTGCTCTCGCCAAGATAATAATTNTGTATTGTACTCGCACACTTCTTAGGTTACGATAAAACATGCGAAGTTCTTGGATGCTCACAGTATCACATAATGTTTAAATTTGTACATTACACCAACATATTTAGATATACTACAACACAAACATTTACAATTCTTTTTCCGTGACAGTTTGTCGTCTACAATTACACCAAGGCACTTGCAACTCAAGGCTCTTTCAATACGATTGCAGTTTACATTTGATATAAAGGACTTTGCGTTAACATGTTTAATTGCGATATATTTTGTTTTAGAAATACTTAGTGAGAGCTTGTTTGCAGCTAGACAATTAATTACTTTGACCATTTCATGGACAACCGAATTTTGTAATTTTTTCATATTATTGTCGTTCTGCACTAAATGTTTGTCATCAGCAATAAGTACGATTTTCATAACATTGGAGATGGTAAGCCATTTGTAAATAGCAAAAAGAACAATAAGCCTAAAATCGAGCCTTGGGGGACTCCAAAACAATTGTTTTTAGAGATGATTTAGTGTTTTCTCCGTGAACGTACTGCTTTCTGTTGGAAAAACACGACTGTATTAATTTAAAAGCGTTTCATCTTAGCCGTAGTGCTCATATTTTGTCAGCAATATGGAGTGGTTCACTGAACCGAACGCTTTTCTAGGATCTAACTCAGTAAACTGCACAAAATATAAGTTTTTTGCAATGGTTTTGGAGAAGGTTTTCGTACAAGTCTATAATGACCAGGGATGTGGAACGGTTATTGCGAAAACCGTATTGTTGCTGACACAACCAATTGTTTTTGGTAAAATAATCGTTAAGTCTTACGTACAACACTTTTTCAAATATTTTTGACAGGTATGTTTAGCAATACTGCTATCGGTCTGTAGAATTTCGCTATCTCTCGACTTAAAAGTAGGCACTTGCAGTTTTAAAGTTGTCCGTACAGACACGATCACACATGCATACGTTCATAACATCCGAGAGTAGGTGGCAGCAAGCATTTTATCAATTTCAAAGCATGCACCGGGATATCATCATACCACATGACTTCTTTTGGTCTAATCCATCAATAAGTGAGAGTATTTCCTTAAGGGTTGTTGGTGAAAAATACAGAACTTGGTGCAGTAGATGTTTTTTTTATGCTTGCATCAGTGGTTTTAGATGTGTCTATAGAGGTGAAGTGAATGACATTCTATTTTTATTTTATCTGGAGCAAATAAATGCAGTTGGGCGTTTAAACAATATAGCAGTCCTATCTTAGTTTTTCATAAGGTTTTACGTCGGGTGCACATCTTTCTTGAAACAGCTGCTTCCGTTTCGATGCGTGGTTCCAATGCGACGCATCTGGGTTATTCAATTCGACCAATTGATCTTATCGGTCAGATGAATGTGCCACAGCAAAGGCATTGCCTGCCTCGCGCAGTGGCAAACTCTAGCTTACAAGCGCTAGGAAGTGGAATTAATTTAACTCTAAATCTTCATCTTCCACTCGTTCATACTTCTACTCGAGTATATGTCAAAGTTGTCAAACTTTATAGAAAGCTCATTTTGCTCAACAGAATTGAAATAGTCAGGCAGTGGACAGTGACTGCACATACGAACTTGTCACGTCATCACGCAAATAACCCCATTTGAGGTCATAACACGTACGTTTCAACTTCACTTAGTCAAAAGAGCAATTTAACCAGTGTTTTTTAAGCCGTTTTTGGGTGTCAAAATGACACTCTAAATTTTGTAATGACACCCTAAATTCTGAAAGTCGAAATATGGATTTGCTTTGCATTGAAGTAAAACGATTTGAGATCTGCATGTTTTTCGTGCACGTGGCTATTGTAACAGACGGCTGCAATGTTATAGGCCGACACAACTTTCTGGCGCAAAAGTTGGAAGCGAAACATGTAAGTTTGGTATCTGTGCATTGTCATGCGCACCGCTTCGCTTCGGCCTCTTACTAGACTGCCGCAGATTTGTGCAGTATGTTGTACGCAACTGCAAAAGCACTTTCATGCAATTGTGGAAATGTTTTACTGTTTCACCGTTTCGATCAGCTTGCCTCGCGATCCATCAGACGACAATGAAGAAAAAAGCATCAGACTACAATGAAGACTAAAAGTTCAGCAGTAGCAGCGGCAGTGCGCATGCAAAACAAGGTGGTTGTCGAGTGAGGCAACGGTGTTGTTTTACTGCGACTTGTGAAAACGAAAAATTTCAACACGGTGCTTTCCTTTTGTCAACACTGGCATCTCCCCTGACAGAACTGAGCAACGTTTTTCAGGTGGGATATTTGACTTTGCACAGATGACATCTTCCGTAGAACTGTGCATCAATAAGCTCTATGATGCCGCTGCTAAATCCGAGTTTGAAGCTAATTGCGAAAAGTTTGATAGTGAATTAGGGGAACTTGGAACGCTGGATGATTCGGCTGCCTCGTGTGTGTCAAGTGGCATGGCGTGTTGGAAGAGTGCCGAAAGTTTCAGCAAATTTAACGTCCCCGTTCACAAAAGGGAGACAAGAGTGAAAGAACCAACTACCGCGGCATCTCTTTGCTTTGTTTCCCAGGAAGAGTGTATGCCAAGATGCCAAGAAAGTAATTGAACCAAAGCTGGATGATACCCCGTGAGGTTTTTGTCGCGGCCGTAGCACTAAAGAAAAAAATTATACTTTCCAGCAAATTTTCAAGAAATCCTGGGATGATGCCAAAGATTTATACACATGTCTTGTCGATCTCGGGAAAGTGTATGGCCGGGTTCTTCGTGAAAAGCTTTGGGGGTGTTACGGGAGTACGGTGTTGACGGGCGCCTCTTGCTGGCCGTCAAGTAACTGTATTCCTGATCAAAAAATTGTGTCCGCGTTGGAGGGTTAAATCACAACTGTCCAGCTTTGGTGTTAGACTCTGACAATGGTGTGTGCTGGCACCACTCTTCTGTCCATATCAGGGCCCTCTACACAACGGCTCTCGGGCCAAATCCGACCTGTGAAGCCATTTCACCCGGCCGTAATACGTTTTGCCAATATTTATGAAAAATGTGTTGATTTAATAGAATGGTGCATATTCCAAAAAAATCACATTAAGCAAGATGTCTGGCCCTCGAACTGATGTGCAAGAGCTTATGTGGTCTCTCCCAAAAAATCTGGAGAGCCCTGGTGTATATGAATTGGATGGACAGTCGCAGACGCCTCAACAAGGGTGTCACTGTTGAACTGCAGGATGAACCGTTTGCCTTTTGCGGACCAAATGGTGCTGCATGCGTGGATCTTCTCAACAGGGTCTTCAGTACGCATTTGATCGGTTTTCTGCTGTGTGCGACCAAGCAGGAACGAAAAACAGCATTAAAAAGATTGAGGTATTATGTCTCACCCAAGGCAGTGTTTTCTGCAAGTGAGCGAAAAAACACTGCAGCAGGTGGAGACGTTCAAGTACCTTGGAATGGTATTCACGAGTGACGGATGTCGGAACAAATAGATTGATACACGGATTGGTAAAGCAAACGCAGTTCTGCGTGAGCTTTATTGCTCCGTGGTTGCGAAACGGGAGATTTCAAAGAACGCAAAGCTTTCATTTTTTAATCTATTTTTGTTCCGATCCTCACCTGTGGTCATAAATTTTAGGTGACGGCTAAAGGAATACTGTCAAAAGAATAAACGGCAGAGACGGGATATTTGCGAAGAGTTCTCGGTGTGACACTTCGTGACAAAGAACACAGGTCTGAAATCCGTAAAGCCCAGGATGTCAAGCCGCTTCTCCTAATCGAGAGATCCCAGCTATGTTAATTCGGCCACGTGTCCAAAATGTCCCAGGAAACAATAGCGGAGTAAGTCCTTCAGGGTATAGTCTACACCCACTGGAAAGCGGCCCAAAGTTTGTTCAAGGACCAGGTGGCGTGACTACATCTCCGACATTGCTTGGTCCCGTCTTGGTGTGGAACCAGCAGAACTATCTGAGATTGCTGTTGATCGTGAAGTATTTCGGGTCCTCCTAGGGATGCTGCCCCCCGCGACTCTCCCCAAAGAAAAAGCGGGCAAGAAAATGAG
>JGI24022J15233_10009174_pt1 | contig 11125 bp, 7 predicted proteins | sample Ectturendosymbi2_FD_15233 | JGI IMG/M metagenome (IMG submission 15233)
ACGAGCGTTCTTGGCGAAATCTTCGGCGAAAATGAATGAATGCGGCGGTGCAATCGCTTCATAGTCAGACTTAGTTGCACCTAAAACTACGGGAACAGCTCCGTAAAGCAATGAATTCCTCATGAATTTTTCTGTGATGTAGTCGCGACAATGCAGACTGTTTTCAAACGCCAGATAAAACTTGTATTTCTTGATTAGAGACGTTATTTGACTCTCATCAATAACAGAATTGAAACACTTTCCAAATTTGTCCAATGACAGGCCTTCGTCAGAAAGCCTCTGCACATATTCCATTCTTCGTCTTGCTTGTGGGGTTTGGTCGCAGTCCGAAACAAGCCAGATGGCAAGTTTAATTTTACTTTTTACTAATTCGTTTGTCTCTTTCACAACGTCTTGCTCTGATTTATTTCTCCAAATTTTGGTGTACACTCGAGTGACATGGCTGTAAGGGCTGTAGATGTCTGCATCGCGTCTAAATAATAAAACAATAAAATGTGAAAAGAGAAAAGCTGTGATAAGTTAGAATAAAAACAAAAAAGTTGCAATTAAAATTTTAAATAATCAAGAACATTTGTTCATGACCCATTTGAACACACTGAAATTATCGTTTTGTTCTATATATACTGTGTTTTTTGTGTTGCATGCAATTTTATACAGTTTTTCTCATACAATCCTTTGCATAAATTGTTTTTATACCTTCCCATTACTCTTTACACGTTAACACGTTACCTGGTCAAGATTTACGTTGTTTTTTTCTTCACACACCTATATGCGTATATGCTTAGCTTAACGAAATTTGAAAATTGAGACGTTTTTGACCATGTGCGTCAGCAGGGGGGGGGTAAAACGGGCATTTGCCCCCTCCCCTGGAAATTGGGACTAAGAACCAAAATTTTTTTTTAAACCTGAAGTTAGCAACTAATTTCGGAGTAATTCACTTAATTGTTGCAATGACAGTTGATTTGCCGGTGTATGACCCTGCACAAGAGCCAGGTTCACTGTTCTAGTGCCATGCAATGATGAGATTGTAGTCCGCTCGTGCCCTCTCTTTTGCCTATGGGGGCAGGTTGCGAACCTTGCTAGCGGATTGTTCTACTGATGATCTTTATTGCGCAACAATAACACGGCAAGAAAAATCTTCGAAAGTTTCCTTCAAGTAACGATAGAAGGCGTTTTTCCGGATGAGTCCAGGGCTCCCACTGTTTTTTTTTCACCCAGATCTGCTTATTAGTCGACCTGGGTGTCAGGGGAGTAACGACGTTAGATGGTGCTCTGGGCAAGAAGCAGGTTTGGCACCCTCATGTTCGAACCTGAGATTTTTCGGAACAAATGCGCCATAGTGATTCGGCGCCCGAGGTATTGCGGCCCTTGCCCTCCTCGTTACGCCCCTGCTAGATGTCTAGGTTTAATGATGAAAAATCGCGTTTAATCTGTTTATTTTTTGTTTTTTTTGAAGTGATTTATTCACCAGGAACTTCAATGTGTTCAATAATATAAGGATAACTTTATATCACAGTGTTCGCATGCGCACATCAGGTGAGAAAGTACGCATATCGGATGAAGCAGAACGTGTTCAATTGGTTTCATATCCTCTCACAAGATCATTGTCGAGGTTATACATATGATGTTATTGTATCTAATGCCAGTTGAAGAAACTGGTGAAACAAGGGTTAGGACTGACTGTTTAAATTTCGATGTTTCCCTGTGTAAATAAATTAAAAAACAAATTTCAATCTGAGGAAGAAGGCGTTGGGATTGTATTTCTGTTGGATTTTAGATCCCGCTGCTGTTCAAGATTGCATAAAATTTCCTAGTTTGATAACAAATGTACTCCTACAATCAGCGAGAGATACTGTATCACCAACGGAGTATGTTACCAGCGTTATGAAAAACGTCTTGAGCAATAAAAAGGTCATCCAGATGTTAATGTTTGCGCTGCAGAAGAAAATTGGAAGAGGAACTATAATTTAAACTGTAGTTGATTAATTATCGTTTCAATTCAAATAAGCACACTCATATGGTTTTGTTTCTAACACAAGCTTTCTGTGTATTTATTGTACGAATGTGGGTTTTTTGGTGTGCAGTCGGGAGCATTGGAAATCATTGAATGAGAGCCCTGCATGTGACTGTTGAACACAGACATTTTGGCAGGTAATGCAGCGAGACAATGACTGCTGATAGCGAGAAGTCACGTATAGTTTTATACTGTGTGAAAAGAAGCACGGGCAAACCTGTAGCAGTGCTTCCACAAACTTGAAAAATCCATTCTTCGTGTGAGACTGTGATGAACGTGCCCGAGTGAATAGCTAATCAATCGGTTCTTATGCAGGCTTCTTTTCACACAGTATAAAAATACGTGAGTTGTTAGAAGATGTCTATGCAGATTTGTGGGAATACGTCTTTATCGTTAAGGTTTAGTTCTGGCTTCTTAGTGAGCACTACTGTAAGTGCAAAGCTATATTTGCTGTGCCGAGTTTTCTCAATTCATCTGCTCAATTGTTTTAAGCCTGCGTGGTGTCCTAACTTTTGTGAGTTGTCCGATAGTCTTGTCAACATATATTTTTACTTCTCTTTGCTTGAAGCAGTTTTGCGAGAATATCGAAATTTTTTGTTTTTTTACCGCACGTGCTGTTCTGGCCGTTGATTTATCTTAAATTATGACAATTTGCAGCACGTGCTCAAAAAATGGATATTGGGCAGCTTATAAAAAGAAAATGTATTTCTGATAGCCGAAGTGTAGAAAACATCTTAGACAAAAGGTTGAGAATTGAGGTGCAACCAGCACATACTAATGGGTTAGAAAGGGCAATGCGTTTTGTGAACGTCGATTTGCATTGCATCGTCAGCAACCTGAAAAGCATAAGCAAATTTTCGACGTTTTCCCCCCCTGGAAAGATTCCTGCAGACGCCCATGTTTGTGAAATTTTTGTTTTGTGTTTTGTTTTATGAAATTTTGTTTTATGCAAAAACGTTCTTCAACAGAAGCGCAAACCAGGCCTCACATGAATCATAAGTCCCACCTTTCTGAAAGCGGGTGGCATTTGTGACAAGTTGTATCCTCACAAAAATTCTGAGGAGCTGTGTCTACATTTTTACAAATATCTTTAAATAATATTGAAGCAGCTTGTGGAAACAGCTTTAAAACAGATGTTACGCCTTTCACAACCTCTTGCCAGTGAAACCACGCACTCTGCCAGGATATTGGTTAATTGCACATATATATCCAAATGCGGTGGGGAAACCCCGACATTATTCGACTTTTGCACGATATTTTACGAAATATATCGACATCACTAGCTCCACTTTGAAGTTTACGCTGCTGCTTATAATTCTGCTTTTGGAAGGCACGCGGTTTAATCATATTTTCTTTGTTATGTCATACTAGGTCACTCGACATTGCGCTTATGAAATGATTGCTGGGTTTGCTTGCAGTGAAATACATTACAACGTGCCTTAGCACTTTGTTATGTATTCCTCTGCATGTCATTCAGACAGGCTTCAAATTTTTGAGCTGGTAATTTCAAGACATGTGAAGTACGGGGATGGTCTGACCTTTAAATGGCAGTTGCTTCACTCGTGTCATTTGAGTCAATCTTTGTGCTCGCATTGTATCAGCCAAGCTAGACTTAAGGTCATGCTTTCAGCAACTGGTTCAGGGTTGCATTATCTAAAAACACCAGACCATATGCCCCGTTAGAAAGTCGGTGTTTGGGACACTCCAAGACGTTATGGTCTGCGATTTGTTCCTTGGCGGAACATTTGGTGGTCGCTCATTGAGTCAGACCCTGTGTGTTACAAATGAAATGTCAGACACCGTGGTATGAAGGCAGTTAAAACCTGGTCCATGTTCTTCTTCGGAGGAACATTTCATCAGGCTTGGCACTGACATCGGGTATGAAACATTGTAATCACATCTACGACTGACAAGCAAAACAATCATCCTTCCAGCTTTTACTAAATATTTTTAAATATTCGTGGATCAACTTCTGCCAACTTCAAACAGTGCGCTGTACACATATACGGGCATCAGTGATATCGTGACTCGAGCCAATGACTCGACTAAAGTCTATACCCGACTAAAGTATATACCATTCGGTTTTTAATCAAAAACTATACTGTAGCTCACCTGTACGTCATCGTCAAGTTGAAGTAGTCATTCAAAATTGCTAGTCTTAGATTCAAATAACTTAAAGTTGACGTGCTCTCCATTGTCCACCATACGTATAGCTGTCGTTGATGCCTAAAAGATGCTCAGTTACGAAATTATGCATATTGATTAGATCTAGCTGCAGAATTGGAAGAAAATGCTTTTTCTTATCGAAACAGAATAACAACATGTTAGAAAATCAGAAACTAGTTTTGCATGTACTGAATTACTTCTGTCGCCTGCCGCATAATGCATGTTTGTTTCTGTGGTAGCTGTTTCACGTGAATGGTTTTGCGGTAGAGATGTAGTGCCGGCTAAATGGCTAACTGGTTTCCAAGTTAATTGCAAATAAACCTAACAGTCAAATCAAGTGTCGTGAATATAACTGATATAAATAACGTTGGTGCAGTAGTATGTTGCAATGTTTTTCTTTATTTGATTTGGTGACGGCAATTGGCGGCAGACCGAAGCCTGAAATTTGCTTCTTGCCGGGGCGGTTGGGGTGAACGCTCTTGCCCAAGGAGCGCTACGGTGATTCACTCAGTGGTCGTGGATCGAACACCCAACCTTCCAATTGCGGGCGGGCACTGTGTTGTAATCAAAGCAAACATAACAATAAATACGAGGTTTCAACTAAAATGAATTGTGAATGTTTCGACGCAGTGTGAAATGTCGTATTTTCTGGAAGATTCGCAAAACCCCAGAAGGGTCTTTGATCTCTAGGACAGACTTAGAATATTAAATTAACCAAAATTATCAACCGTTTTCAAACTTCAACTTCTCTCTAACTTTCAACAAAGTTATATAATTTTAAAATGCTGTCCTTCCCAATCGGAGACCTGTTGTTCAGGCTTTGATCATGATGTTGCGTTTAATCGTAAGCGCATTAGTAGCTTCACTTTATGCAATGTAGTCCGGAGAATTGTTTCAGTTCATGCAACTTAGGTGAAACCACACGTAGGAGAAAAGACCCTAACATCGTTTGGCACAACGGTGCCTGCTTACCGGACAGGAGGAAGTTCATAGGTCATGCTTTCGTAATGGAACACAAGTGCTTTGACTTCCGGTTGGTTGACCTTTCAACAAAACGGCAAGAGGTTTAGGTGCATGGCCGCTATTAACGTGAGCTGCGTCCAGTTTGCAAGCCCTGCTTTAGAAACAGAAAGGCCGTCAAATTTAGCGATAACAGTTGCGAATTGCGATCGCGTACTTAAGTCCAAGTAGTTTGTTTAAAATCTTCAGCAAATGCCTGAGCTGGGCAAGTTAATAAAACTCAAAAACTATTTATTCATTCATTCATTTTCATGCCCGCTTTTCCTCTGAAGAGGGTCGCAGGAGCAGCAGCCCTGCGAGGACTCGAAATACCTCACCTATCAACAGCAATCTCAGATAAACCGGGGCACCTTGTTCTTAGACGACATCTGGGTTGCGTTCCCGTGGGTGTAGCCAGCAGGATGTGCCTCGCCAATCGTTCTTAGAATATTCTGGGCACATGGCCGAACCAACGCAACCGGTATCTCTTGATTCGAAGTGGAAGTGGCTCGACATTCAGGGCTTTACGAATTGCACAGTTGCGCACTTTGTCGCGAAGTGTTACACGGTGAACTCTTCGAAAAAAAACATCTCTGCCGCTTGCACTTGGGATAATATTCTTTCAATCATTAGCCAAGATTCATGACCATAGGTGAGGATCGGAAGATCCACTTGAAAACTGACAGCTTTGCAGTGTTTGAAAGCTACTCTTTTGTCACCACAGAGCGATGAAGCTCAAGCAAAACTGCGTTTGTTTCGCCAATCCCTGAATCAATCTGCTTGCTCCGCCGGCCGTCATTCATGAATACTACCCTGAGGCCATGGGCGTCCAAAGGATTTTTTCAGGAAGGAACCACCAGTGGTTTTCCTGGGGTAGCCAATAATTTCTCCAGGGGAGCCAAAGATTGTGAAATTTCCTTTTTCCCACTCGAAACTCAAAAAACATCCTTTTTGCTAAAAATTTGAAATGAAAATATCAAAGCTCAAAATCCAATGGGGACCAAGACCCCCTTCCCTCCTTTCGACTCCTATGCCTAAAGGCAATTAAACTTCTCGACTTTCTGCAGTGTATTGCCACTCACTTGCAGCATACACTGGTTTGAGTTTCAGGATAGACATATTCTGTTATACCTCGGTTTTATTAGCGTCGAATTTCATTCTGCATGGCTTGGTCTCACGCAGCATAAAAGCGATCGAGTGCATGCTGTAGGCCCTGTTCATATGATGCTAGCAGTACCAAATCGTCCGCACAAAGCAAACGGCTGATCTTGCATCTCCCAACATTGACACACTCGTAGACACGACTGTGGCTGTCTGTCTAACTCATATACGCTATGAAAAAGAGTGATGACAGCCCACACCCTTGTCGGAGTGCAACACCAACGGTGAACAGTTGTGATTTAACTTCGCCGACACGGACACAAATCTTTCAGCAGGAATACAATGACTTGACAGCCAGCAAGAGACAGTCGTCAACTCTGTACTCCCGCTCGCAATACTCGCAACAGCTTTTCACGAAGAACCTGGTCGTATGCTTTCTCGAAGTCGAAAGAACACGTGTAGACGTCTTTGGCATGCTCCCACGATTTTTCGAAAATTTGCTGGAGAGTGAAATTTTGATCTGCAGTACCACAGCCGACGAAAACCGCACTGGGTAATGGGTATCACCCAGGTCCAGCTTTGGCGCAATTATTTCGTGGCATCTTTTTTCAAAGCACTGAGCATACACTTTTCCGTGGAGGTTAAGGAGAGATATATACCATAGTAGTTGGTGCATTCACTCCTGTCTTCCTGACATCTAGGAGGACGTCGGCCACAGGATTATGTGGACTTAATTAACTGGTTATGAGTAAGATGCAATGCGCATCAGGGTTACAGCACAAGCAACCTCTTTGACGTTCAGTTGTAAGTTGTTAGGCATACTGTAGATATTCTGTCGTTCATAATTACACATTCAGTTTTAAACACAATGGTGAGACGTAGAGCTAAGCTTAAACATGCCTCTTCTCTGACGTTGGCACTAAGTCCAGCTAAGTTATTCTTTTCGCCCAATTATTGGGCGTAACGAGGTTAGATGGCGCCCGGTGCAAGAAGCAAGTTTGGCACCCCCATATTCGAACCTGAGGTCTTTCGGAAGGAAATTTACTGTATTGAACAAAGTACTTGTGAAATTTTTGGGACTTTTCGGCGCCCCCATAATGATCCGGCGCTCGGGGAATTGTACCCCCTTAACCCCCGTCGTTACGCATATCATTTAGAACTTGGAGCATGTAATTAGAAAAACATTGATATTATTCGTGTCATAAACCTTACGAGGAATTACAAAACTGAATCCAGCTTTTATGAATGTAACACGTTAACCGAGCTGCATTAAAACAAAGTAACACTATTACCATTGGCCGAAAATTAAGAACACCACAGCCGTCAGCATTTACCACGAAAGCGCGAATGCACCAACTGAACGCAAAGAGAGAAGCGTTCGGAGCCCGAAACTGCTTTGATTACAACGGCGTTTATAATTAATAACAACGGAGCGTTAATTAAACACTTCACAATTCGATTAGAAAATGATGAACACAAAATAACAAAGTACAAATAAATCAAATGCGCCATAAACTCAACCATTGATCTGTTGGTGTTGATTTCACATAATCCGCAGTGTGTCGAATTTAGATGTCTTGGTCCGTCGTATTGGGAATACGGAGGGTGCTACAACAATATTACAGCCTTTGAAAACAAAATTACACAGCAACGCATTTTGTAAAATTAATAATCCAGTTTTTATAACACTCAATACAATCAAACGTTTTTGTATACCAATGAGTTTCCAGTTAATGGATTCGGCAACGTCATCAGTTGGTTGTTAAATAGAGTTAAATACTGCCTATCGAAACGTTCACTTTCACAGCCAAGAATCACACACTATGATCTTATCAGAGTATATTTTTTGTCTGCTGAGTAGACCTCAACAGCTCTTATTCAAATAAAAGAGTTAAATATTATTTCTATTAACAAATGCTGAAATAGCTTTCGTTCCTTGTTTTTAAACTAGAAAAATGCTACAATGAAATTCTTCGTTAAATAAATTATCCTTTATTCTTTTATAGATTCAAGTGNTTCAATTTATTGTTTCATGGCCAAAAATATGTATATAACATATCAAAACATTTTCAAAGCGTANGTCCTCCTGGAAAAGAACCGTTTAAAAATCACATTAACTAATAGCTAGCTAGTGTGGGGTCCCTTTACAAAATAANTATTAAGCTCCTCAAATTTCGCCCCACCAACCTTTTCTTTACTTGCTTGCTGCAAAGACGTCTNTAACAACAATTTCATTTCATCTTNATTATTGCGATCAGTTCCACTAATGCTCTCATTTGCTGACCATGAACGATGACCAAAGGTTCTTTCTTCTTTTGCTCCAGCAAATCTGCTCACCGCGGGTTTCCGGAGAGCGAAAGGAGAAAATGCAACCCATACAGCAGAGATAATTAATAGGAATAGGGAGGTGGCGGTGACAAATGCTATTGCATACAGCTTGATATGAGCCATTCGCAAACAAATATATCTAACCGTACAGCGTTATACAAACTGTTGTACTTTCTCGCCAAAGTACAGCACCTAGTAACGTCACAAATAAATGTTATGTGACAATGTCTGCATTTTTCTGCTGCACATCGTGCTGCAGCAGGCATTCCTTAATGGAAGATTGCGGCAGAACGTTTAGTGCCGGATTAACAATAGTAGCAGATGTAGNAATTGCTACGGGCCCCNCGCTTTTGGGGCCCCTGCCGTCCGTTGTGCTAAATTTGTTCTCTATTATGCAAGAGTTGATATTAGAATTAAGTGTCCGAAACAAACTCTCAGAAAGGTGGCCTATATTTCACACAAGCTATACCGAAACTTTATTCGCTGAAAGCAAGTTAAATTTTGTATTTTGTCTGGGATTTTGCTTCTGCGTGAAAGTCAATTTCACACTGTAAATTGTTTGAAGTCATTTGATTTTATATTGTTCTTTAACTACACATCAAAGTTGCATATGACTTTCTTCAGAGCTTAAATGTGGCTCTAGAGAGTGATTAATAATGTTTTTAACAATACACTGTAACAGCTAAGTGTGAAACTCTCAAAAGGGGGACCTTAACGGCATCTGTGAAAGACAGGAGCCAGAGGCGACCTCCTCGTTCGCCTCCTCTAATATCCACCCTTGTTTGTATGTATAGAATTTTTCAGTCCAAGAAGTGACTATATTGCTTAATTTGTCATAAGCAATTAAACGAATGTTTTCAATTCAATGCTTTTACAGTCGATTACTGCGATTTGAAAATTAAAGTATTTTAGAGTTATTTGCAACGCTATGGGACCACCTAAGTAATGAGACCTAATTGCAGCAATTTGAAGATATTGCCTGATTTCATTGTTATGAATGGCATTAAAAAATATTATTACATCACATTGACCTGTTCTATAAATTGTGTCACCTTTTTGGTATTTTCGATTTAAAATGATTTGGCCAGTAGTGCCAAACCTGGGGTTTAGCCCCCAGATCTGGGGTTTTCAATGCCTTTCTGGGTATCTGGGGTTTTCGTCAGGAGATCTGGTGTTTTTAGGAATTAACAGCGTATAGCGGTGATTTAAGACAGGGTAAGATTAAAATTTATTTCTCATCTCATCTTTCTTTATCTTGTTTTATCAAGGTACGTTAGTCTTCAGCGTAACTGATAAACAAGCTACTGACACCGTATAAGCTGCAAATATTAGCAAGGCGCAATGAGTTCAAGTGACAGAAATACTAATGAAGCAAGCATACAGAAATAGTTTAAGTGGTACGTACAGCAATTTTAAGGTGGAGTGGTTGAAAGATCCAAATATCAAAGGTTAGGGAATAAAGATTTAATTATTGTAAATTCTGTCAGATCACCTTCAGAAATGCAAACAGGTCCATATTACTGCGATAGGCCTATAACAATTCCAGAGACACAAACGTTCATTAGCAAAGTTACAGTATATATTCACTAGCACGTTTTGCAACTTTCAGATGGCTAGGTATGGTAGATATTGGAAAGATTGATCTAGTTTTGTGACTACCTTGGATTTTCTGTTCAAATCTGTTTTTTTGGTTAATCTATACGGTTTTTTTTCAAAAATCTCATCGGCAGCCCAGAATTTGAATCTATTCATTAACCATTGGGTAGCGTACCTGGAGTCTTTTTTAACAAACGTGGCAAATATGATTTGCGCATTCATTTAACTTTCATGATGACCAACAGCAGTGGAGAACGGTAATTTTCTAAGCTTAACATGGTAGAATGAACTAAGGAGCACCATTAGGCAAAACAAGCTGAACAGCCTGATACCAAAGAGTATAGAGCATGAATGTCTATGTGAATTAGACGCTACCAGTATCATAAGCAAATTCGCTATGACAAAATTTAGAAAATACAATCTTAAGCAGTAGGTCATAGGCGGATCCAGGGGGCTGAAGCCCTCCCTAAATTTTCTCTCAGATTTTTTGATCCATGGTTTCCAACACAGAAATGTCCATCGGGGTGATTTTTTGGGATAACCTTTAAATAAACTATTTCTTTCACAGGGATAAGGACGAAAATATTAAATGCATAGCTTAATTTGCTCAATTTGGGCAATCCGAATGTGTTTATTTTACAATAAATGAAAGTTCTAATAAACACGTTTTTATATAAAGAATGTGGCCTCAATGTTATATAAATAGAAAATGTTTACACGAGGTCTTTTCACTACATACACGTTACATAAGCCGCGCGTACATAGGCGTAGCAAGGGGGGGCAGGAGGCCATGGCCCTTCCAAATTTTTAGAATATCTAGTCAATTTGTGCTTTAAGAGGCAGCATCTCAAACAAAATACTGTTGCTCGCCTAAAATCAAACATTTTGACCCACCCAAAATTTTGGGCATGCCATGCCACT
>JGI24022J15233_10009175_pt1 | contig 11125 bp, 9 predicted proteins | sample Ectturendosymbi2_FD_15233 | JGI IMG/M metagenome (IMG submission 15233)
AAACGTTTGCAAGTTAATAGACTTTGCTTACCTGGCAAACCAGGAAACAGCTGAGGTATTAAGATAGTGACTCATAGCTTCCTGACTGAAGCAAACTCCTGAAACAGGAAATGCCAACCATGGCAAGGCGATATAATATAAGTTCTACTTCCAATAGAAATAATCTACCTAAATAGATAATTACTTTAACTGTTTAAAACTGTGTTGCTGATTGCAGATACACCTTAGAAAATATACTTTCTGCCTATTGGATTGATTCGAGAGAACTTGTGTGAACTGTAAAAGATTCTAAATTGCTAAGTGTTCTTATCTGAAAATGTGACAATGTTATCTTGAACAATAAAATACATTTGAACAAACTTTATTTGTGTTGAGTGGTTATAACCTAAATAAGGAAGTTGTCAGAAGTTCTGGGGAGACCAAACAGGCTGTGACCTGCGAATGTCCCCCTTGCTGTAGCTGCTAAAGCGAACCCATGTATTAGCTATAGATACACCTAAAGCACACCTTCTGAGGTCTACCATAGACCAAAAGACATTCGAGTGTACAACCGTCAGTCAAACCACATGCGTCGTTGATTGCTGGGGACAGAAGCTCCACCCTAAAACGTCACTAAGGTTTGTTACTGCTAGCTTTCATTTTGCACCTTGGTTATGTAGATGAGATCACGCAACTGGGTAGTAGCCCATGGGGATCGACGTTTTGCAAATCGTAACTGTCAGCAACCGCTGAGGTTTCACATTTCATGATCATCGCGTAAAACTCCGACCTCATTTTAAGCCCTTAAAAACGCTGCTCATGGGAGCAGGTCTCCCCCATGCCCGGCCTACGCCACTGGGTGGAGGTGCCTTGTTGCAACAGCCCATCGTAGGTAATTTCATGGTTTATCAAGATCGACTTGAAACAAATTTATTGCAGCTATGCACGCACCCAGAAAATTAAAAACGTTTTTCGTGATGTCTATTATTATTATTATGAGGTCAATATTGTTGCTGAAATGAAAAAAGCATAAATGCTAACGATTTATATATTTTTCTAAATTTCTTTTGTCCTCAAATCCGTTATTGTCCTCTGCCCTACCGCTGTTTCGGCGTCCCTGTCCAAGACTCACCGAGTCCGTGCGCAATGTACTCCTTGCACCCTTCTCCAGGGGTGTAGTGCAGAAAAAAGGTGTGGGAACGCCGTTCCCTCACCAAATATAAAGGAAGACTGTAGCAATTCGTCCAAATAAAGTGAGCATTCACCTACATGAATTTCCACACTGGATCTTCCTGTTTCACAGTAGGCGTTTCCCTAGCAGTGCGAGTCTGCGGTTCGTTAGCACATCTGTGAGATCGCAGCCATGTTTCATCGTGATCGTTTGAATCCCACATTTTCAAGCAACGTTCCTGGTGCAAAAATGTGTGGGAACGCCATTCCAACGCGTTCCCACACAATTGCACTCCTGCCGTCTCTGACAAACACTAGTTCCACCCAAACTTTGTAAACCGTTTCAGTTCACTGGCTTCGTCCAAGGTCTTTACATTAACAAAACTGGCAAGCGTAAGCATCGCTTGACAATTTCAGAACAGAGGTTGCGTAATTTTATGTGAAATCGATTTCCTAATAAAAATTTGCTTTGTTAAACTTCAGGATTTACGTGCGAGATTTTTAGCAAGCCTCCTTTATCGAATAGTAACAACAGTGTTATTCTTTCACAATAACACTACTGTTCCGTTATCTTTTTCCCGCGTGAGAACTGCCTAGTCTTAATCCTAGGGCGGCTAGCAGATGCGGGGCCCAATGCAAAACCTAGGCGCAGGGTCCCTCTGAGCTGTGGTTTTATGACGTCATCGTGTTCAGTCAACCGTGTTACGTTTGTGGTATAGCGCAGATATGCAGAACAGCAATAACACGAGAGTTGAGCATTTTTGCTAACGTTCGAGAGGAAATTTGCTAGTTCTGACTAGAGCGTTCTTTGTTAACAATGTAATTTATATGGCGTTTCTACTGAATTCTCAAATGCAAGGTGTGTCTGGCAAAAATAAATAAACCTTACCTGTTTAAAGTGGAAAAAATTAAACCTTACCTGTTTAAAGTGCAGTACAATAACTTTTTAACGATCGTACAAATAAACTCAATCCAACCAAAAAAATATCAATGTGACAACCTGGGAATCATCTTCCACCCTTGAATCACTACTCCATTCCAAATACTTTGAAATCGTCATCCCAGGAGGAATCCCGGTTCTGCTTCCTGCAGTTCCAACTCATGTAGGTTAGTGTACCCATGCAACGTCTTTCAAAATTCCTGTGATGTGGTTTCTTGAATCTTTTCTCCACAATTGCGTGGTAATTCAACGGTGTAGCCTCAAGAGCAACATGACTATTAACGAAATAATGAACCTGCTTCACAGCCATCAACATTTACAAGAATGCCATATCATTTTATCTTGCAAATATTTTAAATTTGTTCATTTCCAACGGAGATTCTCAGGGGAAACTTGCACTAGCGAACATAATACGAAACATCATGATATATCTTGAGATTTTGATTTTTTCTGTTGTGTTACCTGTTACCAGTGACGACGGAGAGCACGGAAACAGCGAGAGCATTTCCCTTGCCTTTTCGAAAAGGGGAACGGGGGCGGAGGTGCTTTTTCCTAACAATATCATAGGTGATTTCGTGGTTTATCAATGCCGAATTGAAACACATTCATGGAAGCTATTCGTGCACCAAGAGAAATCAGAAGTGTTTTCTATATTCTCTGTTAATAATTTTTAGGTAAACGTTGTTGCTTAACAGAAACAAGCATAATTGGGAACAATTTTTGTTTTTTATGGATTTCCATCACCCTCAGCTCTATTACTTCCGCCCCCCTGCCCTACCACTGCTCCGACGTCACTGCTTGTTACAGCCTCTGCGTAGCTGCGAACTCAGAAAACAGAGTGTGCGGTGTTTCAGTAACACTAGCAATGGCGATACACCTCTCGAACAGGTTCACGCTACTGCTAGTGCTGCACTGCGCTCATTACAAGCGGACGACTTCCTGTTAGGGCTATGTGATCCGGCGTCACATTAACCATGCGTTTGCGTAGTGATGCTCTTCTGTGCGTTTACCACATACGATATTTACATTATATATTTCATCATGTGAAGATGCCGTTAATATCCTTCGTTTTTCATTAAAAGGTTAGGTGATTTGCAGCGTTCTTCCGATTTTATTCTAACAAACCATACGCTAAGTATTTTGCTCTCGGCTGCAGATTTCAGGACTGTTGTGCTAGCAAATTTTTTTTTCGGTTTGGATCCTTCTGGAATGTTGCGTTGGTTTTAAGTTTTCCATATTGCATTCCTATATTCGTTAATGCCTTTCCTTTTAAGGCTGCCATCAGGTATTAAAAATGAACTTGTAACCAAAATAGACCAATTTTGCACAGCCCAGCGGAAAGTTGAGAACATCTCGTAAGAAAACGATCGCATTTGTGATTTCCTAATCCAGTGATTCTTAACCTGGGATAAATTTTATCTTTCTAAGCGTTTAATTGACTGAATCATGAATCATAGTAAACCTACATTTTTATAAATTTTTACAAAATGTGATATCCTGAGGCAGGGCCGGATTAATCTTTGCGCAAACTCGGCAAATGACCAGGACCTCGCGCTTAAACAACAAAACACCGCTTTACTATTTTTTTATCTTTTCGGGCTGTTCACCATGCGTCAAAATTGTGGAGATTTTTCATTATTGCATTTAGTGTATGGTTTAAGGAAACTGACAGGTTTAGCATTTATCGTTTTTGAATGACTTAAGAGAATTGAAGCATGGAGCACCACGCTCTATGAGCCAAGGATTAGATCGAAATCAGTGCATCCATGGGCGCCCACAAAAATGTTTCCATGCGGGCAACGTCGAAATTATGCTTATCCTTTTCAAACTGCTGGCAATGCAATGCAAATGGACGTTCACAAAACACGTTACCCTTTCTACCAATTAGTCTGTACTGGTTGAACCTCCATTCTCAATCTTTTGTCGGAAATGTTTTCATCATTCGGCTATCAGAAATGCTTTTCATAAACTTCCTTATGTCTATCCATGTGCGCTCTTTCAGTTTCTACAAATAAGTCATAATTTACTAATCATCTTCCAGGACAATATGAGCGGTAAAAAAACAAGAAATTTAGACACTCACCCAAAACTGCTTCAAGCAATGTGTGAGAAGTAGGATTATGTCTTGACAAGACTATCGCTGAACCTACTAAAGTTAGAATACCACGCAGGTTTTTAAAAAACTGAGCAGATGAATTACGAAAACTCGCTGCAGCAAATATAGTTTTGCACTTAGTGCTGACTACGGCTTACCGCTATCAGCAGATTCATTGTCTCATTGGATTACCTGCCAAGATGTCTGCGTTTAATAGTCACATGCAGGGCTTCCATTTAGTTATTTAAAAAAGAAAAGGATTGCTCACGAAAAAAAACATATTCATACAATAAAAAACAGAAAGCTTGTGTTACGAACAAAAACAAGAGTGTTCATTTGAATTGATGCGATATTAGAATACTGATTTAATCACAGTTCCTTTTCCAAATTTTCTTCTGCAGCGCAAACATTAACAATTGGAGGACCTCTCTGCTGGCCAAGACGTTTTTCATAACGCTGGTAACATACTCTGTTGATGAAATCTTTCAATAAATATAGGACTACGTTTGTGATTAAGACCAGGAATTTTTGTGCAATCGTGAACTGCAGCGGGATCTAAAACCAACAGAAAATCTAATCCCAGCGCCCTTTTCCTCTAATTACTTTTTTAAATTTGTATGCATACAGGGAAAATCGAAACTTAAATAATCAGGCCTAACCCTTGTTTCACCAGTTTCTTCAATTGGCTTAGAGACGATTACATTAAATACAACCCCGACAATGATCTCATATGAGGATATGAAACCGATTGAACACGTTCTGCTTCATCAGATACGCATACTTTCTCACCTGATGTGCCCATGCTAACACTGTAATATGAAGTTATCTTCATGTTCTTGAAGACATTGACGTTGCTGGTGAATTTATCACTTCATAAAAACGAGATTTAACGCAATGTTTCATAATTAAACCTAGACACCCATGTCGACTAAAAAAAGAAGATCTGGGTGGAAAAACTTTCAGTGTGAGCCCTGGTCACATGCGGAAAAGCGTCTACTACCGTAACGTGAAGTGAACGTGACAGAGACCCAGTGGCGGATCCAGCCAGTAAGGTTAGGGGTGGAGCTTTCAGTAGTACAGTATTTGGTAGTCAAGTCTCATAACAGCTTCACCACTGCAAGAGCGATGAGGTATGCTTCACAACATTGCTGTGACAAAACAATGGACGACAGAATGACCTTCGCGAATCCCGTATTCCGAATGGTACAAAATTATGGTGAATAAATTTACTTTCGTATGTTTTAGGGGGGTATCCGCCTCTGCAGAGACCAGGGTCACTTCTATAAGTTCGTTACTAAGTATGCTTCGCAATCGAACGCCTTTCCAATTTCCCGATAGTGAGCTGACGTAACAATTACTTGTAAAGCGGTTGTCGTGATTGTGAGAGTATCAGTCTTAGATCAAACAAAGTGCTGCTGCCCTTTACTGTAAATCACGGAACAGTAATATGTGCAAGTACAGTGTTGTAAAGCTCCCTTCGCAAAACTTTAGTCAAGTAGTACGGTTCAAGTTGCTTTTGCGTATACTCGACAGTGGACAACCTTTTTTGTTCCTTTTAGCGTTTGAGTTATTCATGAGTTAACAAATGCAGGTTTCAACATTCTCAGTTATTATGTCGAAAAAGATAACTTATCTAGAATCATATATGGATGTCGGGTCGGCTTCACCTTAACAGATGATGTTCAAAAACATCAGTGTATCTTTTTCTCCGAAGTACCTGGCAATGATTCAATGAAGCCATCAATTTTGTAAGCTCGCTTCACTCCATCCCACACACGCATGTGACAACCACATGTCTTTGCAGACCAGTTGCGCTCAATTTCCTGCTGTAGGAACTCTGCCTGTATCATGGTTCGTTTCTGAAGACAAGTTAGGTTTTGAAACACCCTGACGAGTTGCTTTTGCAATAGCACAAGGAAAGAAACGGCATAAAATTGGGGAGAGACTTATCAATCCTTATCCTATGATATAATCGAAAAAATACCATTACAACCTTTGTTCCGACAATCTCAGATATTGTGTGTAGAAAACAACCACAAAAGTCTCAATGAGTGACTGACTGGTTGAAATTGTTCGTCATTTTTCAATATAAGAAAAATTTAAACATGTCGGTGTGTATTCTTTTTCCAAACGTTTTGCCACTTGATTCAGTGATATGCTGGTTCGTATCAAACTCTTGTTAGAATTTCAATACTCTCAGCAAACGACTTCTTAAAAAGTATTGATGCTTGCCTGTAAGAGCATGTTATGGAAGTTTCATCTCAGAAACTGATACGTTTCGTACAAACATTTCCCTAAAATTGTTTCCAGTAAGCACAAACATTCATTTATCTGAGTGTACGTGTGCAACGTTTTCTCAGGAGAACCTGCCCTGGAGCCTTTCCACAAACGTCATGCCTTGACACACTAAAGATTGTTGGGGGCAACCCAATTTTTTGATTTTGCTAAAGGGTAAATGAGACAAGAAAGGTTTCGAACCATTGACCTAATCTGAGTAAGAATAGGCAGTCCTCACGCAGGAAAGAGATAACGGAACAGTAGTGTTATTGCGAAAGAAGAGCATTGTTGGTACTATTCGATAAAGGAGGCTTGCTAAAAATCTCGCACGTAAATCCTGAAGTTTAACGAAGCAAATTTTTATTAGGAAATCGATTTCACATAAAAGTACACAACCTCAGTCCTGAAATTGTCAAGCGATGCTTACGCTTGCTAGTTTTGTTGATGTAAAGACCTTGGACGAAGCCAGTTAATTGAAACGGTTTACAAAGTTTGGGTTGAACTGGTGTTTGTCAGAGAAGGCAGAGGTGTAGTGGTGTGGGAACGCATGAGAATGGTGTTCCCACACATTTTTGCACCAGGAACGTTGCTTGAAAATGTGGGATTCAAACGATCACGATAAAACATGGCTGCGATCTCACAGATGTGCTAACGAAACGCAGACTCACACTGCTAGGCAAACGCCTACTGTGAAACAGGAAGATCCAGTGTGGAAATTCATGTAGGTGAATGCTGTGTAGGTGAATGCACTTTATTTGGACGAATTGCTGCAGTCTTCCTTTATATTTGGTGAGGGAACGGCGTTCCCACACCTTTTTTCTGCACTACACCCCTGGAGAAGGGTACAAGGAGTACATTGCGCACGGGCTCGGTGAGTCTTGGACAGGGACGCCGAAACAGCGGTAGGGCAGGGGGGCAAAACGGATTTGAGGGCAATAGAAATATATATAAAAACAGACCAATCGTTAGCATTTATGCTTGTTTCATGTCAGCAACAACGTTGACCTCAAAGTAATAATAGACATCACGAAAAACGTTCTTAAGTTTCTGGGTGCGTGAATAACAGCAATAAATTTGTTTCAAGTCCGTCTTGATAAAACATGAAATTACCTACGATGCGCTGTTACAACAAGGCACCGCCACCCAGTGGCGTAAGCCGGGCATAAGGGACATCTGCCCTCGGGCAGAGCGTTTTTAAGAGCGCCAAATTGAGGTCGGAGTTATACCTAATGATCATGAAATGTGAAACCTCAGCGGATGCTAATAGTTACAACTTGCAAAACGTCGATTCCCAGGGGCTACTACCCAGTTGCGCTATCTCATCTACATAACCAAGGTGCAAAACGAAAGCGAGTAGTAACAAACCTTAGTGACGTTTTAGGGTGGAGCTTCTGTCCCCAGCAATCAGCGCCGCAAGTGGCTTGACTGACGTTTGCGTCACAATGTTTTCAGATAGCCAAGGTTACGGAGGCGAACTTTCCGATTTCATTCTTATTCTATATTTTCGTCACAATGGGATCGCAATCCAGCCTTCACAGCACATGCACTTTGCCACTACGCATTCTTTCAGAGAGGCAATAAAACTTGCAGCGTGTTGTTTTCCCTGCTTAGGTAACCTCTAAATATAAACACATTTTTTGACCTTGCCCAAAATGGGCAGATTTTGTTTATTCACTTATACTGGACTAACTGACAGGTTTAGACGCATGTGCGTTTTTTTTACAACTTGGCAAGTCTTCTCAAGCTCATCCAATCAGAAAAAAACAACGTGTTGATTTTGGAAAATTTTTTGTATGATGAAGAACAAAAGCAATTTTCCAAACAAAGATTTGGGAAGTGCTCTTAAACTCTGAAGATATTCATCATGGGAATCAACATAGAACTTGTGAGTTGTGTCGTTTCGTTCGGTTGGATTCGCAAGTCCGGAATCACAATATTATTCATCTTTAGTTTCTCCTGGTCTCCTTCAAGGTTAACGTGAAATGTTCTTTGCCCTATCCGATAATCAACGAAATCTACCGTTGCGGCATCATTCGGATCAACAGGTTGACCGAGATTTTTAATTTTCTGTCCATTGAAATTCTGGTCAGCTTCTGGAAGAGAAGTGCCGTCAACTTTCAAGAATTTGACTGCTTCCACTCGATTATTCTCATTAATTTGTCGGAAAATTTCAGTATCAACGTACTTTTTTGAGGCTGCATCTGATTCATATGATGGGTGAGTAAGACCTGTTATTCTATGGTTTTCAAGATTGATGTCTTCACCTTTCTGAAGAAAATTTTTCACAACAAATCTCCTGTTCACTGCATCTTGCGGATTTTTTGGATTCTTCAGACTGATTATTTTGAATTGACTCATGTCAAGATCGAAAGCCGGTCTTATGGCAACGTCGGCGGCTGGAGCTGAAAGTTGTTCATCAACATATTTTTCGTTGCTGCATCTTTTGGACTTGTAGGCTTTGCAAGATTTGTTATTCGATTATCCGACGTTGTCAGATCGTTTGTGGGTTGTGAGGAGCCATCAAGTCTCAGATACTTTGGTAATTCCATCATATTGTTTTGTGAAATTTCAGTCTGAAGAGTTCTCAAATTTACTGCATCGTCATTGTTTTCCGGATCTCCAAGATTCAATATTCTTTGACTATTGAAACTCACGGGCCCCCTCAATTGCGAAACGGCATCGGCAGAAACAAAATGTTCTTCAAAATACAACTGTTGGGCTTGTATCATATCATCAAGTGTTCTTTTATTCACACTATCTTGATCTTTTAGGGTTCGCCATTCCAGTCACTCTATGACCGCCTAAAGATAAGTCATTTCGCATCCAGTTACTTCCATCACGTCTCAGATAGAAATGGTTTGCAGAACTCAATCTGACTGCGTCATTTCTCTGCTCAGGCTCACTCAAGTGTGCAACCCTGTTTCCACCCATACCAATCCCTTCCCGCATGTCCCCACCCAAAAGCGACAGCTTCGTATCTGCGTATCCTTTTGTCGCTGTGTGGTGATTTTGTTCTGGCGATCTCAGGTATGAAACATGACGACCATCCATGTTTAAATCTAATGCCATAGTCGACGCAGAGCTATAACGATTCAAAAAATGTTTTCAATCCACTGTTTCGGAACCACTTCATCTTCGTGTATCAGGGCGGGGTTTATAGTTCTTATTGAATGTTGGTTCATATCCAAATCACTTCCACCGGCACTTTTCGAGTCGACGTAGCCTTTCGTCGCCGCGTCGCCTTCTTCGGTTGGAGGCAATACGTTTTTTATTGCTTTTTGATCCATATCGATCAGATTACCTCTTTTGAAAAATTTTTCATTGATTTATTTCTTCCTCACTGCGTCCATTAGGCCCTGCGGTGAGCCAAGATTCACAATGCTTTGACCAGACATGTCAATGGCTTGACCTTTTCGCAAAAAGTTGCTGTTCACATATCCATGTGAAACTCCACTCACATTTGTAACATTTTGTCCCGTTTTTGGACTTTGTCCGCATTTATCTACTGGCATGTTTATTATACCACCAAAATGTGTTGATTATTTCTTGGAGATGCTTTCCTTTTTGCATCTCTTTTAAAACAAAAAGACAAAGATGGCCACAAATAACTGCTTGCCTCGGTTGAATTTGCTCAGTTGGATAGAACACATCACCGTCAAGGTAATTGTTTAATTTAGTTGGTGGGGGCAATCCGAATGAGTCAAAATACCACTTTTTATCACCATGCCTGAACCACGCGACCCAGTGCGTCCCATCTCCAGAAGTGTCGTCTAGGTTCATAATTGCGCACTCATTTCGTTTTGGTTTCTTCAGCAAAGTGTCTCTAAAGAAAACACAACGAAAGTTTTTCAAACCAATCTTTTTCACCGCATCTTCAATTTCAAAGTTGCTCAAGGTTTGTTTGGAAGAACAATATTTTCAAGCTGAATCATTTATTCTAAACAAAACTTTGCGATTTCTTTGGAAACTTCTTATGCATTAGCTCATCAATTTCCAAATCCACTTCTTCAAACTTAATGTATGTTTCATTTCGTTTTCTCGTCTGAGAAAGAATATTCTCAAACTCAACTTCAGAAATTTCGTTGTTAGTCAACGCCTTCGAAATCATGTTACGAATTGAGTTGAGCTGCATCTCAAACAAAGTTTTGTGTTTCTAATGTCTCTGTATTTTCTTGAAAAGGAATTTTTCAATTACTTTCAGAAAAATTGAAGTACTTACAAAAAACACGCTCAAATCATGCCAAACCTTCCCAGAAATAGTTCCGATGATTTCTTCGAAATCTGAAAAAACCTAACGTTCATAAGAATCATACAAAACTGAAAAATCAAAAGGCAGCCAGTGCAAAAGTTCAGCAAGCAATGATAATTTTTTGTCATTGCAGAGTGTTTGAGTTTTTCTTCATTCAACCCTCTTTCAATTTTATGAATTTCATGTAGTCGGTATAAATTGGGGTTCATTTTTTATTCAATGGAATAAAAAATACAAATCCAAATCTTACAACAACCAGCCGAGAACTGGAATATTTTTCAACGGAGAATTTGGACCAGGAAGAAGGCCATGGCCGCTAATAACTTGCCCCCCTGTTTCAAATACAAACCATCTCCAACCATGCCAAGCCCCAAACCTTTATATGGTTTCAAATACAGCTCCTGACTGTCTGTTT
>JGI24022J15233_10009181_pt1 | contig 11122 bp, 7 predicted proteins | sample Ectturendosymbi2_FD_15233 | JGI IMG/M metagenome (IMG submission 15233)
AGTTCCCGCCTCTCAATTGAAACTTTTGGTGTTCGACCCACAGCCATTGAATGAATCGCCGTAGCGCTCCTTGGGCAAGGGCGTTCACCTCAACCGCCTCGGCAAGAAGCCCAATTCAGGCTTCGGCATACCGCCCATTGTCGTCACCAAAATGCCAAAATTAAATTTAAAAAACTTCTTGCGTTGCGCTACACCGGTTAGAAGAAATTCTGAGCCAGCCCGGCATAGCAGAACAGATAGAACCTACAGTTGAACTACAAAGCATTAGTAGTGCGTAGCAACCGTGTAAACAGAGGAAGATGAGGTGGCATGAGCTAAGCAAATATGAACAAATTTAAAATCCGTTTCTTCGTTTCAGAAAAGATAATAAAAATCCTGAAAAGCTATAGCAATACTAAAATTTTTGTCATGTGGTAAATGTAACGGCCTCTAACTTTCGGTTTTATGCATTTCTTGTTTTGTTTCAATTTCGTCGAGCATTGAATCAAACTTTGAAACAGCACTCGATGATAAACCTGCAGGTCAATCGCAGGTCAGACGACTCAGTATTCACTTTGATCTCAAGAAATGCGCTGACTTCTATCAGCACACGCAAAGTTACAAAACTACACCGACCAAAAACTCTTAAGTTTCACTAGCATAATTCTGCCATAACAGTGACATGTAATAAATGCTCCAATGCACTGTAGTTTGCAATCAAAATTGAAAATTGCACTGCATTGGATGCAGCACACGTTTATCACGGCACGATCATAAAGTATATAACACGTTATTCGTTAATAAAACCGTATTGTGTATTGTTATTTGATTAGAAGAAATTCTGGTCGACCAGCTCAAAGTAAATACTCTGCCACTCTTGCAAAATATTGAAGTCACCAAAGATCGGGTGTGTGCGATATTCACCACGATCGGCAATCTTCTAGTACAGTAACATTCTCCAGAACGTAGTGTCTGAAAACTTGGTGCTATTCTTTTCTTTTCACGAAAGCTTTTTTAAATAAGCATTAGGCATGATTTTATATGTCATCTCATCTCTGTTTCTTTTTCACAGGTATTGGATACGCATCTTGTCTAATTGTTACTTATGTGCTCATCTACTACAACACTATCATAGCGTGGGCCTTTTATTACTTGTTCAGGTAATTACCGAGGCTCACTGGCAACACAATGCACGAGCCCACATTTCATTCCTAAATGTAACACAGTTGCTTTCATATTTGAGAAGGAAAAGCTGTTCTTAGAAACGTTCTGGAAACTAACCTGAAGCCAGCATCAGGGATGTTTTGCCGAATTAACAAAAAAAATTTAGAACTTTGTTCAGTTTCATTTAGAAAACGTTTTCGATCATGCTTTCATTTTTCAAAGTGAAACACAGTAAACAATGCAAGCTTGCAAAACTAATTTCAAAACTTGTTTTTGAACCACTTCCAATAATATTTTCAAAGCGCTGAAGTGTGTCTAGCATTTTCCCACACCCTTACTCCGAAAAAAATTAAAAAACTTGTCGCATGGCAACAAATGTCGAGCTGTGCAACATTTTTGCAAAATTCGAATGGTTTCCCGCTTGTGCTTTTTTGTTTGTTCTTTTTCGCATTTTTGAACGGTTTTACCGTCTTGTTCAATATTTCTGAATTCATGGTGCGTTGTGCGCGTTGTTAGCTCTTTATTCGCTGCTAGCTTTTGCACAACTAAACTAATTGTGATATACGCAAGAAAAGTTGTACTTATGCAAATAGCTTCGCTTATTGCCATTACATCAATGTAATGCAGGTCATTCACTTCCGAATTGCCATGGGCTCATTGCAACCACACTTGGGCTGACTCGAACTGTGTTGATCAAATCTACATGGTGGCTCACAACCAATCATTTAGCAACATGTCACAATTGCCAGCTCAACAGTTTTTTGAGTAAGTTTTGAGTTGTAACCAGCGTTGTACGATAACTGCAAAAGCAGCATATAAATATTTGAGGTGGACTTAATTAGCTTTTGTTGAAAGCTGCTGTGTACAGTTGTCGAAAGGGTTTCGCATGAAAACTATGTTGTAATAGGTTTTCAATGTCTCTCTAAGATTCACCATAAGTTAGTCTTTGAAGGTATTCTAAAAATTGTTTTTTTCACTCAACGAGCCAAGCTTGTATTCTCCTAAAGTAGTTGAATATTCGACATTTATCTTTTGCTGCCCTTTTATTGCTTAATTCATGGTTTGATCGCAGTGCATTCACTTCAAGGAGAATTGTTTTCTATATACATTATGACAAGAAAAGTGGACTTCTGACAACCTTCTAGGAGCACGAAAAAACATTTGATGTAATGTTACAAATTAAAGTTTGGGATACAGGGAAAAGTTACAAATATCATACACAATGAGAAGTGGTGTGCGAAAAAGGAAATCCTGTTTTTTTGAATCGGTCCGTTAATGCGAGAGGCTTGGACCGGAAACTTCAACGTCTATTCATAATTGCAAAGGCAATGCAATCTGGGGCGTCACGCTGACCTCACAGCTTATTTTGCACTGGTTAAAAATTCCCCGATGATTTTTCGACGAGATGGCAGAAAGAGGACGTGGTATTTTAGACCTATGGCAATACTTTTGCGTGTGTTGAATAAGTAAATGTGTTTTCTAATCAAAACAAGTTTATGCCAGCTCTAACTTGTCAAGTTGTTTTGCAAAGTTGAGTTAAGCATCATGGGCATTGGTGGAATGAGAACACCCAAACGAATTTTTCGTTTTCTGGCCTTGAAATAAGCTCATATACCTTGAATGCCTGAAGACTACTTTTGCGCTGACCTGCTGGTTGTCTGTGAAGATCGACCTACTGTACAGCACGCACTTGATCGCAATAAATAGGGTGAGAAAAATGTTATTTATAAGGAGCGTTTGCTTACCTACCCTCTACAGATTTTTCACACTTACCGCCACACTCTTAGGGTTTTTACAGACACCACAAAAGATAATTCCAACTTTCCTGGAGTGAAATCATTTTTCTACATCCTTTTAGCTGTCTCCAAACGCATACGAAGCAAAACCTTAATTGCGCATTATTCAAGCTGGTTTGAGGATTTGCCATGTCACCCAAAATACACTTTAGTGCAAGAATGCACTAAAGCGTCAGGTAGGTTGAACACAACGTATGGTTTGACGATGAATTACAGGTTTTAGGCCACGCCTCTAGATGATGAGATGTAGAGGGGGTGCAAAGAGTCCACCTGAACCCCTTTTGACGCCCATGGCTGCAGATATTCCATCCAGGATATAGTTGTTTTTTTGGGAAGACGCTTGCGAAAGTTGATTTGCAATAATGAACCGCACCGGTGACATTAACGCTATCAGGTAACATTTACTCTTTCTTTGAATTTTAACAAAATTAAACAAACAACGTTTTCTTTTGTAGTAGAGAGCAGTTCACCATGTCAGGATGTGTAACAATGTAACAATGTACCAAGTCACCAAGTCAGAGGTGTGCATTCATGAGCCGGACGAATCTGACAGCATGGATCTAATTTCAAAAAATCGCTACTTTATCACACGTGGATTTTTTGACAGACGGGAAGTGTTATACATGAACCGATCGACTGGACTCACGGATCTCGGTCCTCCTCACTGGCCCATAGTGCTGTGCTCTATTCTCACGGTGATCGTCGCCTTCTTTTGCGTTTGGAAGGGAATCCGTTCATCTGGAAAAGTAAGTGTTTTTGGCAAAAAAAGGCGCCATATTAAATAAACACTCAGCAGTTTCAGAATTCTTTCGCAATCCTCAAATTTAGTAGATCTGTTTGAGCGCTGCTTGTTTGATTTTGATTTTTTTACGCAAAGAGTTGGTGTTTTATAGCAGAAAATATCATGCTTCCTACATTTAGCATGTGACTTATCAGAGGCTAAATTTTCACTTTCAGGGCCTAAGGCTATTTTAAATTGTGGACTCTTCTGGAAGGCAGGGCCGGCTGTAATTTTCAGACTCCGCTTCTGTTCTAAAATTTTTGAATCAATCCGGATACGGGTCCGAAAAATTTTCAAATTTGAGAATCGACTCCTGCTCAGACTCGGGCTACCACCGATGCAACCAAAATTCATCAGCGTTCTTGCTTTCAAAATGCAATATTTGAAAACCACGCAGACTCTTGCTGCTGCTGAAAATGAAAAGTGACTCCAGGTCCGGTTTTTCACAAATTTTTGACTCCGGCTCCGAAAGAAAAACGCAGAATCCTGCCGGAGTCGGCATCCAGGACTCGTGACCACCTTTGGTGTGTAGACATTTCTGGCACACCAAAAACTGGGTTATTTGTTTCGTCTTTTCAATGACAGCTTGTAGTGCATCTGTTTTGGCAGTGGCTTGCTTTTGCTTGCTGGAACCACTCTCATATGTACATTTCGACATTCTCAAAGTTAATGCAAGCAAGCCTACTGTAGATCCACTGTTATCCTGATTACTTTGAAAAAAAGAAAACAACTTACACGTGAAGCTCACTTTGTTAACTAAGTTAATAAGCTCAAGCTACAAATTGCCCTTACTAATACTGTACTTCAAGATATGTTTCTAGTTCAGCGGTAGTTAAAATCTTTTTCTGTGCATTGAGCTGCAGAAAGAAATGGCTCAAGATTACTAAAAAAACATTGATGTCAAAGAACATCCCAGTATAACATGCGACGTATTGCACACAATCAACATTTTGCTCCATTGAATATCTGCAGCCTTGGTTACAATGCAGGCTAGTCTTGTCTTTTCCCCGTATCTACCCATAAAAGGCAACAAGAGGGAGACCTGGGCTGAGCGAAAGTACCTCACTAGCCTCGTGTAATCTGAATCTGAAAATGTCATTCGGGCCTTTTTTTCTACACATTATACATAACAACGACCAGTTCTCAACGCCATAAAAAGAGAATGCTCATCATCATTCACTTCAGTCCTTCGCGTCGCGCTCATTCTTCCATAGAGATTTGTCAGCGGCATGGTTAAAAAACGTGCATTGAACCAAAATAAAAATACAAATAAATTCCTTCCAAAAAAGCTGGAAATTTTTCTTACTCCCAAAATTTTGGGGCCCTTGAAAGTTGGGGGCTCTAGGCTTAAACCTTTTTAGCCTAATGGTAAATCCGTGCCTGGACTTTATCTAGAACCTTGGCTTGAGCTGGAAAAACTTAATGGTTTCGACAAAACGATTTGCACCTGCGATATGCTTTCACTCCTTGAGGTAAATTCTGTACTAAACCTATTTATCAGCTGCTGCGAGTATGCAAAACATCTGTTTCACATTTTCCACAAGGTTGTGATATTGATTTTGGGATATTGGCTATCTCCATATTCCCAGTCGGAAAAATCTGTCTTCAGCTAATTGCATCGATGTCGCATTGGTAAGAACGAACATCTCATTTGGGAAACAAAATCTTTTATGTAAAGTCCATGGCAGTGGTACGTTGTGTTAAAATCAAGGCAAGCTTCGTTGTGGCTTTTCATGAGTGATTCGAACTCGCAATGAAAGGAACGCCATTTCCACCAGTGCAACTGGCAAGCAACAATAGAGATTCCCCTTCGACCAGGTTCACTCTATTGCTGTTTGTGCGTAGCTGCCTTTATGAAGCGCTCCCTGACTGCGCGCTTTAAGCACGTGACGCGATGCGCTGCCACACAAGCAATCCGAAGTTTGGAATTACGAATATACATGGTTACAAACAGCCGAGCAACCACTGCAAATCTAGAAACATCTACAAAAATGTCAAGCTGTATGGAAAATGGCTTTCATGCTTCGAGGTCAGCAGAAGTAATAATGTCGGATTTTAAGTCCCGCGTGCGTCACTTTTCTTGCTGACATTTGCACAACCATAACTCGCCAGCTGATTCAGATAGAGAGCTGTTCAAACCCTCTGAAGATGCGGTAAGTCTTTTAGCTTAGATTGGAAAAAAATAAGAAAGTTTTGGATTTTTTGTGGGTGACGTCATAATGGGGGAAGTTATACGCATTTTTGGCCGTGGTCACCGGGCCCTGGGCGCCAACCCAACGAGCCATATTTTTATTCAAGCTTTTATTGGGACTGGGCAGAAATCCCAGTCTTTGGAGCTCTTGATTGGCTTTCTAGCGCATCTGGAGCCAAAATTATGGCTCCAAAACCCAAATTTTGGTAAAAAATCAAGTCCCACAAAAGGTAGGTATTTTGGCTGAAGGTCATAACTCGCCAGCAGATTGAGCTAGAGAGCTGTTCAAACGCTTTGAAGATGAGGAAAGTTTTGTAGCTTAGATTAAAAAAAAATTGGAAAGTTTTGGATTTTAGTTTTTTGTGGGTGACGTCATAATTGCGGTAAGCGTAGGGTTTTTTGGATGATGTCATCGAGCCATAGGCCCCATCCGCAAGGGGCAATGTTTTGTTTCTTTCTTTTAAAGAAAACTAGGTTATAATACAAGTCTTTAGAGTTTGATTGGCCTTCTAGTGTTTGTAGTTCGAAAGTTATGGCCAAAAAACGCAAATTAATTAATTAATTCCCTAGAGGATCTCTAGCTCAAGTGCCTGGCGAGTTATGATGGTGCAAACCTGAGCAAATTCTGCAAAAATAGTGGCGATCGCACGACTTGAACGATTAGCACTTTTGCCGGGCAAGGTAGGTGCTGTTGAAAAATTTGTTGGTTTGGTACTTGGCTGGCTAGTGTCATCTTCTGTAAAAGAAATGTTGGTGATCGTTGAATATAATTCTCTCTGCTGATCCTGCGTCATGAGACAGTCCAGCATTTTTTCACTCAGACACTTTCGTTTTGTTGGCAGTGTGGGTGCGAGCGTAGGTTTCATGTTTATTTACGGGCAGGTGTGCAACTGGTTGAGAATGCGAAAGTGCAGACAAATGTGGATCGCGTGAATATTTTATATGGTCCTCATTAAAATAGTTCTTGCGAAGTTAGAACACAACATCCCTTCGAAAGGAAACGCCATGACAAACAGACAGTAAGTGAATAGAAAACTCTCTAGCTCCTCGCTGACTTTTTGCCTCATCATCCTCTTTAAAATAAAGGCAGAATTTCAGGAAACAAATAAAACGTTTTCGGCCTTCCAGCAATACTTTATAATTCATGCGACCTGTTACATGAAATAGGTTCCCCATCACTGATCTGAAACGTGCGTCCGATCCTAAGTGATACACAGCGTAAGGTATTTTCAAATTGAATGTTGATTGTGGTTTTACACTTTCACCGTTTATGGTTTCAGTATTCCATGGACATTCTCTGCAAAGAAGCATCACTTTAACGCTAATAATCAACTTCACAAAAAATTTCTTGCTAGGCAGTGAAGGTGTTTTGAGATTTAGTTACGCTCTCGACATGTAATTTGAGAATTGTTGTTGTGAATCGCAATCTCGAAAGGCGTACGACCCGGTCTCGAAGGCATTGCCTTGAGAGTTCGGAAATTATATCAATACAGCTTGTTATAGCTCCATCAGTTCAACGCGTTTGCTGTATCAGTAATTCCCAGGGAGAAAAAAATCAAAAAGTTGGAAAAATAACTGAAAGTCGACTAACTGAAACTCGCAAGCATCAATGGCGTTTTTTAATAATTTCAAAAAACCTTTGCGAACCAAAAAAGTCTTCAGTCGTCGAGTCTCAGTCTTGTCCCCGAGCTTTCAGGTCTCAATCCCGTTTTTTTGACAAAGTCTTAGGCTCGGAGTAGACGGCCTCGATTTTGTCAGTGGTACGGTTCGGCATGACAAGAAAAACTTATCTGGTTCGGATAGTCTTCTATCTCAGCTTGAATAATTGTATTTCATGCAGGCAGTCTGGTTTACAGCAACATTCCCTTACATCGTTATCGCCATCCTGATGATCCGCGGGGCGACTCTTCCTGGAGCATGGCTTGGAATCAGTTATTACTTACGTCCAGCTTGGTCCAAGTTGAAGGACCCTGGTGTTTGGCTGGAGGCTGCAGTGCAGGCAAGAGCTTTCTGAGAACTTTTGGCATAAGCTGTTAAGGACATTTCTTTTTAAAGACGTTACCTTTTTAAAATTTAGGTTTTCTTCTCTCTTGGACCTGGCTTTGGAGCCCTCATTGCTTTGTCAAGTTACAACACCTTCAACAACAAATGCAACAGGTATATGTGCTGATTCCCTCCGAATTTCTCTGTGCAATACGAAAAATGTTCTTCATTTTTTATTTTGAAAATTTCAGGGATGCTTTCATTGCCAGCACAGCTAACTGCTTAACCAGCTTTGTGTCCGGATTTGTAGTCTTCTCTGTTCTTGGATACATGGCTCACATTTTGAACAAGCCCAGTGTGGAAGATGTCACCACACCAGGTATTCAGCTGTTTTTACAAGAATCAGAGCTTTTAACAATAGCAACTGAAAGCTTTGAAAAACGTTTTAAGAAAAATGACTCGATCGAGCGGCGCCAAGTGAAAGAAACATTTCGCCGGTCGCATCCAATGGGAGGGCCATAGGATTGTGTTGGTATGAAAAAAGTTAAACCGTGATAACAATAGGAATTCATGGAGATACGAATATGATCCCGACAGAGCATTTGACGATCATCAAATCTGCCAAATATCAATCAACAGTCTAGTTAAACACTCCTTACCATGGTTTTAAACTTCGCTAATGATAAACACCCCTTCACGTTAAGAATTTCCATTTAGAAAAGTGAAAGTTCTAGTTTGGCACAATATCTGACAACAAAAAATCGCAAATGTGTAAATTTCGCTTCTAAGCAGTACAAAATACGAGAAGACTATATGGACTAGCTTCAATATATTGTTTTCGCAATGATCACTACAAGCAATACATTGATCAAGAGGAAGTCAAAAATCTGCACGTGTACAACTAGGCATTTTGGCTAACTTCACGTTCAACACTCCCAAGCAATGAATTCTGACGCTTTACACTCAAGCCTCAAAAATACGTTTATGATCCTCACAAATGTTTCAAAAATGATCAGGCGATGTTATTCTGGTTAAACAACGGCAAGTACTGCTCTGTCCATAAATTGCAAGTCTGAACAGAATATGGAATGGATTAATGAAAACTCGGCTGATTTCTAGCGTTTCATATTTCACTTTGGGGGTCTTTAAGCTTTGTTTGGGGGGAAGCCAGTGGCGTACATAGGGTTTCCCGCGGCTGGAGGCAAAGTCAGTTTGCGTGCCCCCACCCAGTCCATTCATTGTACCACAAATACGAAGAGTGAGTTGGGAGTAAAGGGGGTTCGAATGCTGACTCGGGCCCCGCATATACATGCTTCTGGATCCGTCTGAAAACTTCATATGAATGTGACGTCACGGAATTGACGTTAGAACCTTTGAGTCTTGGAAATCTTTAACTATCGTAGAGTTAAGAATCTAATCGTTTCGCGTGAAGTTATCCACACTTTGAAATTTCGGTCACGATTGAACATTCACACTGTTGTATATCGACATTCCAAACTGCGGTAGTCCTTCGAATTGTTGCAACTAGTGAAAGAAAATGCAAAAATTAAGCAAAAATTTCCCTGATCATCTACAAAAATCTGCATCCTTTCAATGAACGTATTTTATGGGCACAAAAGTCGTCTGATTACAAAACATAAAATTTGGCCAGAGGTACACTTTGAACGCACTTGTTCCCTTCTCTCACCAGGCCTAGACACAATCACCACTGCTGTACGAGCTGTAGGGACCAGGGGGTTCTGGAGCATCCACTCCGAGTTTTAATTTTTAGAACGTCATGAAGGACTGACTGAGGGCAGACTCACGAATGCATAAATGAGAAGGACGGACAGACAAATGCATATGAAAACCTAAAGGCAAAGGATTTTATACAAAACTACTAAACAATATAAAATAGGCAGTCCCGTCGCAACGTTTTTTTTGTGCGCTTAGCCTCTCCAAACAAAGCTTTAATTCCCCAAAATTGAAATATGAAACGCCAGAAGTGAGTGAGATTTTTATCAATCCCTATTTTGTTCTGTGCTTCGGAGCAGTACTTGCCGCTGTTAACTAGGATAACATCGTCTGATCAATTCTGATACGTTTGTGAGGTGATAAACTTTGAGGTTTGATCAGTAAAACGTCAGCATTCGTTGCTCGGATATTGAACGTGAGGGTATCCCACGTGCCTAGCTGTATTCAGCAAGATGAAGTCAATGGTGTAGTTGCAAGAGTTTATTCAGCTTCTTCTTCTTCGTCGTTTTAAGCGAGTTGTTGCTGTCCGCTGCTAGGCCGCACTATAGATCTCGGGGCAGGTGTTGAGTAGCCTGCTTATTCAGCAACAACTGCTAAGCTTGTCGATTTTTCGGATGTTAACCATGTTGCGTCCAAGTAGGCCTTAGTTTACCTTTGTTAACATTTATAGCCTACTTGAGATACAAAAAGTTATCTCAACATGTGCTGCATAGGGGTAGGAGCAGGCATTTTTGGAGGGGTTCAAGGATATTTTGCCTGAATGTCCCCTAAATTTGCCCAAAAAATGTTATGCGGGAAACTTTCCTCCAATACATTTTTCGTAGCTATTGGTTAATCAACTACTCTCACAAGCACGACGTTACTACAAACAGTTTGTTGTTGATTTTATATAGCTGTTTTTTTTAAGGAAAATGTTAGGTACCCGGTATGGACTTGTAGGGACCCACTTTCTCTGATTCTAGGGAGCCGATTTACTCTGATTCTAGGGACCCGATTTTCAATTCTAATCGGGTTCCTAAAACACCTTAAAAGAACTGCATACTGTATCTTCAATTTTATCTAATGTGTGTTCTACGACAGAACGCAGTTATTTTTTTTTGGTCAGACTCGTGCAATTTTTTCTTTTGAGTCAGATTAATTTATACACTCAATAAGAAAAGTGTAATTTCTTTACTATCGATAAAAATATTGAAACTTATGTGCTCGAGTGCCCGAATTTTTTTTGATTTTGCCGCAATTTTTGACAAATCAAAACATTTGGGGGTGCGCTTCATCCATTGCACACCCAGCTTCTACATCACTGATGTGCTGTGCACCAGAAGATTAACACGTTTATACATCAGAAATGTTTATGTATGCGTATTTCGGCCAGGATAAAGTCAGGTGTCCATGCTTCAATTGACACTTTGGCACCCGGCTGGTTTTGGGGATTTTCGGCAAAAAAAACACCTAAACGCACGTGGCTTTGCGGATGAATATCTCCGCTCCTGTTCG
>JGI24022J15233_10009187_pt1 | contig 11118 bp, 3 predicted proteins | sample Ectturendosymbi2_FD_15233 | JGI IMG/M metagenome (IMG submission 15233)
AAAAGAAGAAGAAGAAGAAGACCTCATAAACGCCGTCAGAAGTGCGTTGATGCATACTTAAATGTACGTGTAAATTAAAATATACTGCTTTTAGTTTCAATCTGCAATGAACCCGCGAACGGTCTGAAAGTCTGAAATATACACAATACAGCATCTTGGTATAGCAAAAATCATATTATGTCAACAGTATCATATATAACAGCAGATGCAGCCAAAGGAACAACTTGCACTCTGTATTACTTTCGACACCCAGAACAGTTAGTGGAACCAGCTTGCAAATCTCACAATAATCCAACATTGAATTTCTTGGATAAATGTTTTTCGACACCCAACATTGGATAAATGTTTTAAAGACTGAATAAATTCAAGGTGAATAAACATTTGAATGCTACTAGCAGAAAGCACAAATAACTAATTAAAATTCGCATACAACGAAAGTGAAACAAGATAATTTTGACATGACCTACATACAAAAAAGATAAATACTCATTTCAATTCGGTTTCTAATTTCACTACTGCCTATTGATGTACTGAAGCACTATCACTCAGCAGTTTATCTGTGACCTTCATATGAACTAGTTCCTGCAGAGATGTGGTTGTCCAAGCATTGGTCCTTAAAAACCAATTTGATTCCAGCAAGTCTTCTTTCATCAACGCTCGCAGGTCTGACTTTACCGTGCGTAAAGCGGGAAAGAGCCGCCCAGCGCTAAATTGCATTGGCGGAATAGAAGTGGCAATCTCTGCAACTTCTCGAATGACTGGGAGGTAGCATTATTCGGCCTGAAAAACATATAGTTTTCACAAGCAGTCGAATTTTCCCACTCGATACAGAGAATGCAAGAAAGCATTTCCAAACCTGGCGGTTGCGTCCACAACATTGTGATGCTGCACTGATTCCAAGCAACTGCATGTTGATTTGTCCGACTTGTCGATGTGTTCTTCAGGCCCGTAGCCACGGGGTGCATTTGGGGCACTGCCACCAAATTTTTTTGTGACCCGCAAATTTTGTTGTGCCCATAAAAGTTTGTTTTGAACATAAAATAAAAATAAAAATCATGCCCCTCTGAAACCGTATTTTTATCCCAAAACCTGAAAACCTGGCTACGGACTTGATCTATTTTAGACTTGAATTCATCATTATCGGATTTGATGGACGATGCAGACACTGTAACGAGTCGTCATTTAAGAAAGCCCATGTAACTTGTTCTGCACTGACCTGGTGATTGATGTTGAGTTTTCGAGGAAACAGACTGCCATGCTCTGCTTTTATAACCTTTACGATAGTCCTGCTCGTAGGTGGCTGAACCGGGGGGGCGTATGGGCCCAGGCCCCCCACTTTAAAATTTCGATTTTTGCTCTAAATAAGTTTAAGTAACACCATTAGTATTGGGTCCATTGTTGACGTAAATTGTTTAATGAAAATAATTTTGCACAATTTTGACAACATTGTGTGTAATATATTATTTGTAGTTTGGCAGGATTTTGTAAATTTTGGAAGATTACACCAAAAAAACACATGCACAATCTGGTCACCCTGCTCGGGTTTGCGCCATTGATGCTGTCGAACAGTGTTGCCGGATGGCGTAATACTACACCACTAAATGGTGCATTTTTACATGCTTGTGTGTATGAAAAATGTCGTGCCACACCATCGAAAATTGGTGTAATTTCCAGCGTTTTAACACCATTCTACATAGTGAAATTTTGTTGAATCTTGTACGCAAATTGAACTATTTCACAGGTCAAATTCAATTGCGTTTTTCTTTTTGCACTGGCAGCACTAAATCGCAATATTATATTTTTGCATTGGCAACACAATTGGCATCTTTGCTGACTACATTCTACATAGGCTTTCTCTTGTCTTTGCATTCCAGTATCTAAAATGGCATGACGTCATAGGTGTCGATGCTCTGGGAACTGAACTGAAACTATTGAAGAACATGTCAACGTCTGTTGCACCTGATACCTTCGAAACAGTATCTTATGTCAGCAAAGCTCTTACCCCTGCTCTAAGGGGAATTTACAATGCTGCACGACTGTTACGACTGGACTTGAGAGTACCAATGTCAAATGCTACAGCAGAGCAGTCGTTTTCGTGCTTTCGATGGCTGAAGAACTACTTAACAAACAAACTTAACCAAGAACACTTGAACCACAGGATGTTCTTGCGCATTCACAAACAGATCAGGTTGATCTCATAGCAATGCTGCAAGAATTCATAGCAGTAAATGATCGCAGAATCAAACTTTTTTGGAAAAGGAGTTTGCACTGCAACACAGTAATATCTACTGTGACTAGAGAGCGTTCACATATTCCGTCATCAGAATTTTAGATATCTATTTCTTACCGCATCATCATTTTCAAAGCCCCTCTCACCCCTATCTGATGATACAGTATGTGGGCCAATGTTCCCTCTAAGGTGCGAAAATGCACTGTACCACCAGACCATCTGCGCAATGAAATCTTATTCTCGCGCACTTGCAACATTCAAAATTTGATTTTGCGTATATGTCGCACCGCTTAAAACCCTTCATTGTTTGTGTATCTGTGGATGCGCAATTGCATGCGCACTAAAACAATAGTTTGCTCAGTGCACATTTTCTAAGAGGGAACACTGATGTGGGCGCTTCCTTAGCTTTGTGCATGTTGTGTTTGTGTACTTGTGAATGAATTTTGTGTAAGTCTAAGAACAACTAGTTACATTTATGTGCTCAAGTCAGTGCAGCGTAGATAGATAGGTGTAGCGTAGATAGGGGGTGTTCAGGGCTTATAACACATTGCATAAAATTGCTTCAACATGCTGACAAAAGTTAATGACGTCATTTAGTGACTTCAATGATAGTCATTCAATAACATCCATGATAAACGTTAATGACGTCAACGATTGTGACATCAGAGTTGCCAATTCTAACCACAAAAATTTTCCAGAGTTTTTTGACGTGCACTTGTGTCTCCCAGTTTGAAAAAGTTTCCGCCACCAATGGTCCTGCTGGACTGCTGCACGTATCCAGATTTCGTAGCACACCACAAGGGCGAAAATATAGCTACAGATAAATCATAAAGTGTTTTACTAGGAAATCGATTTCTCGTTAATTACGTATCTTCAGTCCTATATGCAAATTGCAAGCAAAAGCTTAAGGGTGAAAGAATGAAAGACTAAAACAATTCATGGAGAAAGCACGCGAACTGCGGTTTCAAACACACGCTATAACCATAAGACTTAGAGAAGCACACGCTATGATCATATGCTGTAATCACTGAAGTCGAAGAGCTCAACGAGCGCTAATAGTCGAACGGCTGATTTCGAGTTGCCGTTTAGAATTAGTCGTACACGCAGGCCCGTAACCAGGGGGCTTCGCCCCCCCTGCAAAATATTTCTGCTCCATGGAAAAATGTGTTGAACATAGTTTGAAACAATTGGACATAGTATAAGAAATTTGGGCCCCTCTCAGAAAACTTTTTGCCCCTCCTAGTGTCGCAAGCTGGTTACAGGCCTACATACACGTATTGAAATTGCTGTTCGGTATTGCCTCAGAACCATGCCTGGTCAGAACCTGGCCTTGTGATTGTATGTGAGCATCATCCTATACTGGGAACCGCAATATACAGCAACTAGCAAAATGGTATCATTAAACAAGTTTGTTTCCATCCGCTCAAAAGCGTTTTTTTATGCTTTACGCCGATCTGCTGGGCTTGTGTTCTGACAGCCACCATAAGAGACATTTACATTCTTTAAAATTTGTCCGGAGTGAAATCTTCTTCCTGACTCCTTTTACGAAGCAAAATTTCTAAAGAGCTCACCTGACACAACCTATAAATTGATCTGTGGATTTGCGATGTCAACTAGAATATATGTTATTTCAAGAATGCGCTAGCTTCAGTTAGGTTGAAGGCTGAAGCTCGACTTTTGGCTTGATCCAGAACTGTAGATTTTCTGCCACGTTTCCTATAATGCGGTCAACTTTGGACATTCTGGCAACAGCTACATCTTGTCTAATTTTTTTCAGAAGACGTGGAATTGTCTCACTTCGCAATGCATCACGCATTGCCACTCGAATGCAATGAACACTACACCGCATGTGGTGAATCTCATGATACCTGCTTACTTCTTTCATTATACAATCTAAACCTTCATGCTCGTTTTAATCTGTGTCAGATCCAAAACTTAAGTTTGCACCATTTTCAGGTTTTGCTTCAGCTTCTTTGTCGTGTTTATCATATTCGACGCATTTTCGGCCTTGCAACCAATCTGCTTCTTTTAAATTTTAAAGTATTGTACAACATCCGACATGCATTTTGTAAGATGCAAATTGCATGTTCGTTTCTCGTATCAGTAACTGAGAAAGTTTTAGTTTTGACCTTACCATCTTCACCAAATAACGGACATTTATGGCAAAATAATCTCGAATTCTCGTGCATGCATCCATTTTCAAGTGCACAGATTACTTAGAAAGTTCATTATCCGGCTATTCAGCACTTCTGCTTTTCGTGTACTTAGCAAGTTGCTTTACAGTGCTGATTTCTGTTTCTCTGCTTCTTCTGTCATCATATTTCTAATGTAATCATTATCCAAAAAAATCGACGTTCAGGCTTTGAAATGCAGGTTTGGAAAAATATAATGGAACTGTGTTGTGGATAGCGAAATCATTTATTCCCTTACGAAATACAGTTGCACTTGTGGCAATTCTAACTTTTCCACTTGGAAAAATATTATTAATGCTACAGTACATCTGCTTCATGAAGGCTTACCTTGTTCGAGTTGCAAACACTTGGTGGGTCTTCTATTTTCCTGGCCAAGCCATTGACTTCTTCATAAATATTCAGTGGCGGATCCAGCCAGTAAGGTTAGGTGGGGGCGATTTCAGTAATATTTGGTAGTCAAGTCTCATTACGGGTTCACTACTGTAAGAGAGATGAAGTATACTCCACAACACTGCTGTGAGAAAACAGTGGACGTAAAAATGGCCTTACATCGCCAATGCTGTTTTCCGAATTGTACAAAATCGTGGTGAATAAAGTTACTTTCGCAGGTTTTAGGGGGGGAGATCGCCCCCCCTGGATCCGCCCCTGAAAACATTCACATGCTTTGTCTTTAGAAATCGCTTCAAACCACTGGCACTTGACAGTCCGTCATCTACAGTCTGCATTATATTACAAGGCTGGTTTTAATCTCCGTCGCCAGTGTAGAAGCGGTAAACTTTATGCTTCCCACCATCGATAAGAGTGAAAAGTTCTGAACATGGTGAATTTTTGTCATATCCATACCCTTACTAGAAATGAAAGTACAAATAAAGCACAATTCTGTCTATTCCTGTCTCTTAGAGAAAGCTCTTTGCATCATCTTTGTATGTTGGAGCAATGTGACAGTATATACGGTGAAATTATTGGGCAAGACCAGTGAGAACACATCCATGAGCGCGGTTTCACAGTCATTGCATGTACACAATCAACAAATACATAGACTACGAATACAAAAGAATGATACAGCAAGCTAGGTACTGAATATATAATGTCGTGGAAACATACAGTACACAAGAGAAAATATAGGTCTGTCTGGAATATTCAGATGTCTATACAGGGGCGCAACCAGCTGATATCTTCGGCAGGACAAAATGATTGTTACTTGTTGTCACGGTCGGTTTTAAACCGATTTGACCAATTTCTTCTAATCGGGCCCCGCGCCAAAAGGGGGCCTTTTATGTAATTTTGAGAGACCAAAACGATCATCAAATTTTTTCAACGGTTCCACAAAATACAGTATAAATAACTCGCTTTAAAACCACCATCAAAGTACACCAAAACCTTGATTTACACCACCTCAGTATTCAGATAATATAGTTGCGATCTCTGAAAAAGTCTTTGCAGTGAGCAAAGGTCAAAACTTAAGAAAACTCTGGAGGGGCCCGCAGTATTTCGTAAGGGTGGGATCCGTTGCCAACTAAAATCCAAGTTAACTGCGCGGTTTTTAACGCCTTCATCAAACTTCTACAGTAATAATGGTCATTGCTTTCAGTAGTGAGTAGCCAAGTTTTGTTTTCACTAGCACCGCGCTAAGGCAAAGAAGGATTCAAGCTTTTGAGGTGTTTTCTGTTTCATTTATAAAAGCGTTTCGTATTTGGCAGGTCATGTTTCAATAGTTGCTGAAAAATACGATTCGATTGTTGTTGAATGTTGATACTTCAATATTTACTACTACTTGTTTTCTGAAGGTAATGTTTAATTCGTAATTGCAAATGTGTGCTGCTTAGCCAGTCTTTTAATAGCATTGTTTATTTTCCCTCTCGTAAAGATTTAATGAGGCAACCTGAAATTGGTGAAAACGTTTGAAAAAACTTAGTTTTAATTATGAATGACTATTTCAGGTGTGCAAAAAATAACGGTACCCTAAATACTGTAGTAACAGAAAATTACTAACAGTAAAGATATTTGCAAACAGAAGTGACAATTTTGTTCAAGTTAGGTAAGCTTCATGATGCTCTTGTCGCGAAAATTGAAAATTGTGGCATCAATCTCACAGACTGGCGTAGTAATTTCTGAGATATAGCCTAACAAGTTAAAGTTGCAAAGAGTCTGAAAAGGTGGAAAATGGAAAACCTTTCGTGGACGTTTGAGGCTATTACAGTACTTACCTGTTTTGAAAAATTAGAAAGCAGGTCTAAATTTAATGGGAGATCTACAATCACTTCATATATTTCTTTAGTGTTAATGGAGAAAATATTTTTTAACCTTCTCCGGGATATTCAAAAGCTGCTCTAATAAGAGGTTAGTAGCCTACTCCTTTAATCGGTGCTCTATTAAGTGTTTTTCACTGTAACCATTTTCCACGTGTAAACTACGCAGTGAGAGCCAGGTGTTTTGTACAGTCGAATTTGGGCTATTTATTTAGGAATATGTTTTGTCTGCATCTAAGCAAAATATTATGAGTCAAAGACCTAGGCCGAAAATGTTACGTAGCAACTAAAAGAGGCCTAAAGCTAAGGCGTGAACAGCCCGAAGCATAAAAAAGAAAGGTGCGTTTAACAAGTATTTTAACCACTGCGGGCATACCTTCAATGCCACACCACATTGAAGATGGCGACAACGTAGCAGCTGGTATGGTCATGTTACGCCAGACAGTCAAAGTGGAAGTTTATGTACCGGAAGTGATGCAAGTCGTTTCGAACGTGTTGATTCTGCCAAACAAGGAACATCGTCAGATGTTCATCTGATGAGGCATGCGAGTCAAAAATTCAAAAAATGGATGAACTGATGATCCTGCTGCTTAAACGTCATGAGTCGGAATGTTAGGGACTCTCCCCAGAAACAGGAGTGATGGAACACGGTTTTCTAAGTTTCACTGCGAAAGAATACAAACAACACCATCAAAGGTCATCCATGGTTATTATTCCTGGTCTGGAAAAATAGAATCTTTTGTTACTACTGTACTGCAAACGTTTCAGCTCTGGATATCCACTAGCCTCTCATCTCTGGAGGTACTGCATTCGCAACTCCCTTCTCATCAGGGAGGTGCCTGACCAGAGATGAGGTGTTAATGAGAGTTGTAATTATTTGATTTATTGGGTTCAACGGCGCTGTACATTGAAGTCTCTGCTGGAGAGGTCTTGACGTCAACCATTTCGGCCTCGCTTTGTAACATCACCGATTTCTATCATTACGCCATGCTCCCCCTCAAAAATGTCAGCACACCACTGAGTGGGGCCCCGCAAAAGTGTTTAAAATAGGACCCCGCACTTGCTAACGCCGGCCCTGGCTGTTTTACTATTTGTACTGTTCTCGGGAGGGAGCAAATTCATTGTAACTTGCTTTTGTACCTAACAACTAAATGTTTTTAAAAATTTAGAGGGGAGAAATTTCCCTGCTGCCTTCCCCTGATTGCGGGCCTGTGTCTAACGTAGTGGTTCTTAATCGAGTGAATGGTTCACCCCAGGGTGAATGAAGATTTTACAAGGGTGAATGAAAGATGAGGGGTGAATGAAGCTTTTGTTCCTTATTTTTTTAATCCTCTGGTAACGTGCATTTAGCTTAGTTTTTTACCCAACACACTGCAGCAATCATGAATGAAATGACAAATTTCAAGCGTTCTAACTTTACGTGTACAGCAGTCAGCAACATATCACTTCAGAAAAACCATAATATTGTGCAATTAACTTCGTCTACGACGTATTAGGGATAGAGTTTACCCAGAGATGCAATGTTTTACTCACTCGAGTAAGGGTATCTTGCTGCGTTCTGCATGAGAGTCCTGTACTTCTGTGGGAATGTTTTCTGCTGGAATCGCAGTACTTTCGAAAATTTCATTCTCGAGTGAAAACCAGACACATGACCATTTAATCAGAGTAGCATTATCAGTTGAAGTACAGGCCTTACCAGTCGAAGAACAGGAGTAGCCTATTTGTGATACTTGTTGCTACCACTTTGGTATTCCTTTCAACATCTAACAGGAGTCTAAATCCCAGGTAATACCTGTTGAATATCTAAGCATACAAAAACATTTTGCTTTTTGATGGAAGCAAATGTAAACCTATATATGACATCCATCAGGACACGTCAGCTTCATCAGCTTCGCCGTAGAACCTGATTTAAAAAGGAAGGTTATCGTTGAGAATAAGATCCCGTCAGCATGATTTTTATCAAAAAGCGTCTATCAAAATATATATCTATTATGGGGAGTATTGAGTTCATTTGCTTGAATCCCCAGAGTTCAAGGAAATTGCATTAAAAGTCTTGCAACAACTGGTGATAATTACTATTATGTGCAGGTCAAAGAAAGGATTTTCGTGTTTGGTCCAAGTCCAACCAGGGCCGTCGCCAGGATGTCGCAGCAGGAGAGGCCAAAAATCACAAGGGGGGGCACATTTTTAAATACAATGTTGGATGTATGCAGCAGCCGCCACGAAAAAAGTTGCTTGCGATATGTAAACTTTAAGCGCATTTAACTCCACCCAGAAAGTTATACAGATACGGACGCCGAACCGGTGAGCACCGTCTTTTGATGTTTTTCAACTTGGGCAAGGGAAGAGACAAGAAAGAACATATTTTACAAACCGTTATATTTTTCTATTGTACCTCATTGATTAGTTTTTGTAACTTTTTTACTTTTTTATTATTATTTGCTTTGTTTTTCTATTAATTAGTTTTTGTAACTCTTTTGCTTTTTTTATTATTATTTTTGAATTTTTTTGTATTGCTAAAAATATTCTAGCCACACCAAATTCCTTCACTTAAATTCGATCCACTCATCTGTGTACATAGGCATGGGCTTTCACCTGTACATTTTCTTCACCATGTTCTGCGTTAATTCGTTTTCTGTTTTCTCATTATGCTTATTTGATCTCCAACTGCTGTTTCTCAACACTTGTCAAAAAGTGATAAACGGGGTTGGTTGACCAGATGACCGCCACGGTCTTTCGCCAATCCTATATGACACAACGCCCCTCTTTCTTTACACTGATCAGCTATTGTGCCATTGTGTTTTCATTTGCTCTAATGTTCGCTAATGGTTGGTTTACTTAATGAGATGGCTTTTATGGTGCTTCTGCTTGTTGGCTGAGTCATATGAAACAATAAACCATAACATAATATAACACAACGTTAACACTGCTATCTCCTTGTAGATTGTCCTCGCTTTTCAACTTTGCCCCTCGCCTCCTCTTTCATGTCGCACGAGCTACAGCATATCCGGCGGTTCGCTATACAGCAGAAATAATGCAAGTAGACGATATAACGTGGCAATTGAAGCACAAAAGCAGAGAGAATGTCATCCTATGAACCTTTCCGTTTAGAACAAACTTTGTCAAAGAATGGTTTTGACTCATTTCTGGAATCCGCATTGCTCTGTTATCTGTTACACTTAAGTCCGTCAGTATAACCAAAGCCGGGTTTAGCTGATGCGATGTCCCTGGGCTAATCCAATTGTGAGGTACCATCTACCACTGTTACTAGGGAAAATAGAACAGCGCTAGGCCGAAAATGATGATACTGACGCTCTAAAACAGAGGTTCTAACCTGGAGTACATTTGCCTATCGGAAGGGGTGCATTCGAGGTTAGCAACATAAGAGAAAAAAATAGTTACATTATATTTATTTGGAAATATTTGTACATATATCAAAATCATAACTTATTGCTAAATATATCTATGAATAACCATGATAAAATATTTTGTCACACGAGATTTTAGGGGCACATGTTCATTGCTCATCTGTGGAAATGCTGAAGGGGTACATGGCAAACCAAAGGTTGGGAACCCCTGCTCTAAAGGTACAGTCAATACAAAATTTGTAGATCCTTACTGCAAGTGCCCCAGGATGACCGGCTTGTTCTTACTTTCGGCGCAAAAGCGTTCAATGACACGGAATTGTGTAATGCATGCTTGAAAGACGGGAACACTATTGCAATTTCGACGGGGAGACAAACAAAAACGTCACGGTTCAAATTCTGAAAAAACACATGGTCTTAGTCAACATTACATCTCTTTTTTCTTCGCTGTGCTCAACAGTAGCACCCAATATACAAGGCACAATTTCTTAAAAACCAAACACACTGCATATATCGCCTAAATAGCGGCCGTGAGGACAAGGGCTGTAAAAATCTTGCACACACGAGCAAAACACATCAAGAAATCATCCTAAATGGTAGCAACCTGCTAGGATCACGGTTCGATTGTTTGTTACTTTTCCAGACTGCAAAGAATCGAACGCAACGAAACCACCGCGCGAAGAGATTTGAGGTTTGAACTTCCCTTATGCTGTCAGTATTGAAATACGTGTTGAGAAATAAAAAGCTACAATCATCGAATCAAGTCAGGCTAAACAGAGCACAGTAAACAATTAAAAGGATTTAGTCCTGTACCTCAAAGCAAAATTATCTAGGATTTTACGAAAATTTGTTTGCCTAAGTTTGTCATTTTTAATGCACCGAATGCTTAGTGTTGGACAACCTGTCCTAGAACATTGTGATACTTTAATTCAGTTTTGATTCTTTTGAATCTTTAGAAAGATCTTCCTCCTAAGCAGTTTCTGACCATCAAACTAAGAAATAAGACTCCGCGTGGTTGGATAGACCGACCAAGAACCACTAATCTAAGGCATCAGACGTCAGACCCAAACGCTGCTCTGTCC
>JGI24022J15233_10009194_pt1 | contig 11113 bp, 6 predicted proteins | sample Ectturendosymbi2_FD_15233 | JGI IMG/M metagenome (IMG submission 15233)
TAAGGTTTTCTTTAAAATATTTGCTAGGGTTGATTTTCACTGATGGCTGTATTTCTACCGTAGAAACCTGACAAAAATCACATTCTCAGTAAGTACAGATTTATTTCAAAACTGCGTCCTACTTTTTTGTGGAACGTAGTCGTAACTTTACGAAATTCTGTTTGCAACCCGAAATTTTTGCCAGTAAAGTTTATCAAAACCTTTGACCTCAAGTTTGTCCTTTTGCAGCAATAAGTTTGTTTTTGAATAAGCACCGTTTAAAAGATTGTTGCCTGAGTGTTTTGGAGAGCACTTAGACTAAAAGCATGTCCTGGCGTTTTGACAAGAGCTTTTATCAAGTTGTGAAATGTGTGAACTAGCTGCGAATTTTCTCATTTTCATCAATCATTTTCCGTAAATAGTAGGTTTAAGCATTTTTCAACGACGAGATCAGCCTGCTTGTCGTAATTACCTTTTCCTGCGGTGCAGGCTGGAACTCCACTGATGACAGTCGAAAACCAACCAAGCCAAGGTCGCCTCACGAAATTCCCATTAGCGATTAGCACCATTTGAAGCGAAAAACGCTGCGGCCCTTGTAGAAAGGCTTACCACACACAGTTTGCAGCAGTGCTGCTTGGCAATGTCACCAATCACGAAGTGACGTCAAGAATCACATGCGGTGGTGCGATGTTATAAGCCATGGTGGTTTACATAGTTTTGTAGATAAACCCATTTCTGATTGGTTCCGCTCTGAGCAACCCATTTGTGACACCACTGATGGGTGTTTATTGCTTATTAATATTTAAGTGCTTTGAAACTTGCGACGTTTCCAAGTGTGGCTGCAGTAGCCGACATCAGAAAGGTGTAGGCATTGCTTTTAACGCACACAATGTAAGTGAAACTTGGCATTGAAGACAAGATTTGAAAATAATTGGCGTTGCAGCTGCAAATGATTTGGCAAAAACAATTTTGATGAGAGCTGAGCACTGATTGTGAACACGTGTCTTCGGCTGAAAATCATCATGAACTTGCAATATTAACCTACAGTACTCTCAAGTAAATAGCACAATTATTGTTACAAAAGTTTAATATTCTTTTGAACAAACTACTTTGAGTAGTTTTTCCTAATATTATTATTATTTATATTTTTACTGAAAACATAGATTAGTTCTCACAGTCAAACATATAATTTTTTCATTGCGTTTACTTTGAATCAGAGGATATTCTACATAAAACTTGACTCCAACATTTATTAAACCTTTCTGTACAATCATCACTGAAATTCACATTCGATGCGTTGCGGCCTAAAAAATTAATTCCTATTGTTTAAAGATGGAGTTACGTGACAGACAGATTTTTGATCCACAATTTGTTCAAGGAAAACAATAAAAGTATAAAAACCCAACGTAAAATTATGGAATATGTGCTGGTAAAGAAGAGAGTGGGGCCTATTTAAAGAAATAATGCACTGGCGTACATCATACGAGGCTTGAACCAAATAATTTTAGTTTTTAGAGTCCAGTGGACATGCTAACTTGAACCAACAACAAATTTCAGTAAAGTTGCTCATAAAGTGAAAACCCAGGTGAAACTCGGAACTCTTACAATTTCACATATGAAACAGCTACTTAATAAAGGGACTTACTTTAATTTACATTGTTGTTTTTTAAAATGAAGATCCACTCATTTATTTTCAAAAAATGTCTCTCGACTCATAATAATATTTTAGTAAGAAATTGCTAATTTTGCACTGGAATAAAACAAAACAAAGTTAATTTGCAAGTGAGTTAAAACAAAGTTCTGTTCAGCGCAAACTAACGTTCTTACTTTTAAGCAGGATTTTGAACTTTGTTGAAATTGTGCTTAATATAGTTACCAACGTTGATGAGAAAGAAGCAGATTTCTTCAAAATCATAATGATTTTGCTGCTGCGCAAAAAAATAGTAGGACGTAAAAAATTGGTCTTAAAAATGGTTCAGTTCAAGGTGTACAAAAAGTTTTTAAAAGAACTTGTATCGATAGATCAAATTGCATTTAACTTTTCTTTGCACAGGAGAGCAGTCATAGTCAACTAAATACTTTGGACTTTTACAACGAAGTGTTTTTTTCACAGATGCCGACCAATCAACCAGATTAAAGTTAGTTGCGAACCCGGTTACCAGAGAGTGAACGTATCTGAAACCCAATATCGATGTGTTGGTGAGAGAGCTTTTGCGTTGTTTCTCAGAGAGATTGTTGCTACTTCCGGTGACAACGTGGATCTCCGCTATTGCAAGGCAACTTTGAACAAATTAAAATAGATTTGCGGGAGTTTCGATCGCTGTGTCTTGAAAGGGTTTTGCACAATTGGAACAAATACATTACTACACATTTGAGAGTTGCAAAGGTATGAAGCACTACAGTGTATTGAAAACAGTCACACATGCAAACGATGCATTCAGGAAAAAATTTTATCTTGTAGCCCTATAACTGTCCGTTCTTTTCTCCAATTAACTCAGTTTTTGTCAAAGAAACTTCTGATGCTCTTTTTGTGCATATTGGAGACATATAGGCACTACCTTGGAGGGCAAATTTGTTTTTCTCTTTCAAATAACAGAACTCGAAAAACTGTGCATTTTCCAAACTGTGAGATGTTTATAAATTGGTTCAGTTTCTTTCAACAATGTCTAACATAAAACCTTGGTGTGAAGCAAACATTTTAAAGAGGAGTATTTCTTTCACCGCCATTACTGGTTGTGGGTTTCATGAATGTTGCAAAGCAGTGTTCTTTTCATGACAAATGCAAATATTTCTATTGTGCGAAATCTTCCTCTTCGAAGCAAAAGCTGACGCAGTGCATTTGTTCCTGTTTATGTAAGCCTAAACGGCCCATTTTTCCAACACAGACATAAATGAATGCGATGACGAAGACCTAAACACCTGTGAGGATATTTGCATCAACGTTCGCGGTTCCTTCCGCTGCAAGTGTCAAGATGGGTATGATGTACAAACGGACGGTTCATGTCTTGGTAAGCCGGCTTCTAGATAACCCAAACAGTTCCTTTATAGCCGGTTACAATGCAATTAATTATTATCAGCTATGGTTTGGGTCAAACCACTTCTCTTTTCAAAGACAGGTCGCGTTGAAGCTCCCAACTGTTCGTACAGGCAGCTTTGGCGAAATGTCAAGTGCATCAACTGTTACTAATATATTGCAGATAAAGATGAATGCGTGAGCAAGTTCCGGTACTGCCAGCATGAATGCGTGAACACGGCAGGAAGTTATCAATGTGTCTGCCCTGAGGGATACATGTTAAACCATACTCTTAGGACTTGCAAAGGTACATATTTTTAGAGTAACATATGCCGTAATTGTGATGCTCACTTGATGTCATAGTAACTGTTTCTGCCCATAAGCTTCCGCAGCCTTTTACAAATCACCTTTGCAAAACTTTGGTAGCGAAATCGCACAAACTGTCGAAATGTTACAAACCGCTTGTTGTGCTTTAATGAGATTTTTGTTAGTTGGTGCAAATTTATGAAAAACAAAGCTTTTCTGATTTGAATTTTTCTTGTGATAAGCATGCTTCGGTTGGTCTATGAAGTGGAGAGAGAAACGTTTAGCCTAGTATTCATTACATCATCATCGCTTTGCGTGACGGATCAGTACACTATCGTATAAAATTAACCTTTGGCTAAAGATCAATTCGACTTTTGAATGTTTCAAGAAAAGATGATACAAAACAAACCTTTTCAGTGCGCTTATCTGCACAAAATCTAATGTAAAATAACTTTTATTCTTGTGAGCCCATTTGGTTTACAGTGTTTTTCGTTGCGATAGAACAAGAAATTATATAACATAAACATTGGAATTGTTCAGATAAACTTTGGCAAGCACCTAATTGGACAAGGATCCTTGTTAAAATTTAAGTATTTCCTTTGCCTATAGCAATAAACAGATGGTGTTTTTATTTTACTTATGTAAACCTGCAGGCGTATCTTAACCATAATCTGTTTTCATATCAAATGCTCGATTCAGTTTTTTCCATAGTATTTTCCAGAGTAAGTGAGAAATCTTAACTTTTGAGGAGAAATCTAATTAGAAATTAACAATTCTTTTGTTGCAGACATTAATGAGTGCAACGATGAAAATATCTGCGAAGAAGATCAGAGATGCCTTAACACATACGGTGGCCATGAATGTTATGCACCGGAGCCTTGTAAAGCTGGATACACAAAATCAGGCGGAGGCTCCGGGTGAGTGCAGAGATTTCAGCACAACCTGACTTTCGTGAATTACTCCCAGTGAAGCTGCAGCTGCTAGTTGTTGTTTGGAGTTCTCGCTGTTGTGCGAAAAAGTTTGTGATTGAAACAAAAAGTTTATGCTGAGCCTGCTTGTCGTCGTTATCGTTGACTGTTTGCACAGTGCATTGGTTGAGATCCTTCAAACTGGCAAAGCTTCCTACATCAAAATAAAATGCATGCAAAAGACTTGTTTGTATAACTTTATTTGCTTAAAAATGGCGGTGTAATTGGAGTAGATAAACAATTTGCAACAAAAATTTTATCACATTTGTAGTTCACGTAAAGAATCGTTTCAAAATTATGTTCTGTGTTAGAGAATTTTTAGAACAATAGCATCAGTCATGAATGGGTTGCATAGGTGTAGGAGCAGGCAAATATTTGGGGGTGCGAAGGATTTTTGCCCGAATTTCCCCAAACTTGCCCGAAAAGTTTTTGGGCAAATTTTTGAGAATATCTTCTCATGAAGACCTCTTTGGGTTGACCTCCAAACGTCGGGTGCCATTTCTTCAAATCAAACAAGGTTGGGCACCAGTTTTGCCTGTATTTTCCAGTAGTTTGCCTAGATTTTCAAGGATTTTGAAAAGTTTTCACAGATTTTGCCCAGATTTTCACGGGTTCTGCCCGGATTTTCAGCGATTTAACCCGAATTTTCATCAAATCAAAACTTTTGGGGGTGCGCTGTCACCTCCTGCACACCCGCCTTCTTCACCACTGATGGGTTGTGTCTGAAATTTGCGACAAAGTATTGCCTCCAAATAATGGATAAATATACAAGTTTTGCGCAAGTGTCTGTTGAAAGAAATTCTTTTAAATCAACGAATCAATGGCTGTTGTTGTTCAGAGTATTATTTCAGCCTGGACTGTCTAAGCATCTTTGTTCTCGGTAGAGTAAGATCAACCCGGGTGATATTCTATACTAACTGTATCTTAACTCCGCTGCCAAGTTGCACAGTTTTCCGTGTGTTAACACAACAATTGTTCCAAGTGATGGATTACAGACAGCTTTCGTTACATATTATTGGTCTTGTGATATGACTTTGACAACAAATAATGCAATAAGATTGTTTTCATAATTCACGCTTGTCTCAAGATTTTATCACGGATATTAGTTTCGAGTAGAAAGTTTTCGATTAGCAGAGTGAACTGTTTGCCAATATTATAATAGAAGTTTTAAATTTACTTTGAATGATTCTAATTTGTTTACTTTCGTGCTACAAATTCACAGCTGCAGTTGTTGATAAAGAGCGTTTCTGCTGCAATCTTAGCAACAGTACGACATCCAAACCCATCAAATTGAATGATGTAGCTATACGAAATAGAATACAGCAGAAGGTTTTGTTGAGGAAACTGAAAACTCTATTTTTAAATATTTTAGTTTGAGGCGATCAATCTATATAACGAATGGGAAGAATAGCACAATACCTGACGTTGCTCAGGTGTTTTCCTGTATATTGCACCTTGCAACCAAAACGTCTGAAAATGTTTTTAAAAAATTGTTGGGTCAAGTTATTGCGTGGAACGTTGTTGATGATATTTTTTGATGAACTGTTGATGGGTTGCGATGATAACCATATAACGAAATCGCAAAAATTATTTGCAGGCCATGTGTTATCGATGACTACAATCCAAGGAATTGGAGAGATCCAGTTTCCATATCCGAAAATCGCTTTGCTCTTCATTCCGGCTACCCACCATTCAAAACTGTCGCTACTATGTCATTTGTCAAGCGACCTCGGCACTATTATCGGTTTCGTGTATTGGAGGGTGGCCTGTACTTCAGGTACGATGGTTAAACAAGTTTTACCAACACTAATTCTCAATCTAAAGTGAAGCCTTTCAGAGTTACTGTTTATTACAACGTCTTCTAAAAATTTAAACTGTGCGCATCTTGTTTATCAATATGATTATTATTAAGTGGTCTAAAGCTTTGAGAAAGGTAGCCTATGGTTTTAAAAATGTTTGTGGCATTCTACATGAAGCAATCTTGTCTGCATCTGCGAATTATCGAGCGCAATGTATATGTGCTCTGCTGGTGAGCTCTACAAATGAAAACATAGTGAAAGCTCGATCAGATTTTTAACCGAGTTTGCTGTTGCGCATAAGATGGCCAGAGTTTGATCAAAGCAATTGCAGGAGTTAATTCGATTTACTTTCTGCGATGTGAGGTTTAGTTTAAAAAGCTGGTTGTTTTTTGGAATTCCTTCAGATAGGAATGCCTGTGACTGCAACGATTAATGCTCAATGATCGATTCCAAATCATTCTACGTATTTTCAGCTCGGTTGTTTTTTTATTTAGTGCAGTATGCTAAGTAATCTTTATTGTTGCAGAATCATATACAACCAAGCATCAAACTACTTTCGGATTATGACCAATCGCCGCCTGAATGGTCCGGTTACCCACAAGCTCTCTATCAACGTAATTGATAGAGACCTAATCCGTCGTTCCTACACCATCAGCAAGCTTGATATCTTTTTCGTAGTCTCGGAATACTCGTTCTAACTGATTTGAAAATTCAAATTTCTACGCTTAACTCTTCTCTCATGTCTCATGATTATACCACGGCAATATAGCGGATAATGCATTCGATTTCGGTGAACTGTTTGTACATACCAGTTAATATATAGTTCTAAGAAGCTTCAAAATATTGTGGTGTTTCTTGTACTATTCACTTACTTTCTTGTTCGTGCTTCAAGACTGCTTTGGATTAACCACATATTTTGCTGCACCTAGTTAATTCTTTACGAAAATTCGGAGCGCCTCTGAGTTTATTAAACTGACACCGAGCACCACCTGCTAACCTCTTCTGGAAACTTAAAACTAAAAGGTGGTGAGCACTGGTTATAAAAAAGCATAAGAAACGATGCGCCCAAACCTTAAGAAACTTTTCTTCAGGTTGCAACATTTGTTACAACAGCCACTTAACCCATCTGATCACAATATCTTTATCAGCAGCTGAACAAAAACTAGTCAACAAGTAAATGACTCTTCTACTACCATGTTGCCAGCATCGTAGTTCTGTCGGGTGAAAATTCGATATACATGAGTTGTCAACTCATGATAAATCAGCAACAGGACAGGGCAATGTTGCAAGAAAAACAGATGCTGAAATATATTTATTATAGTGTCAAAAATGAACTTTACGCAAGCGGTACAACTTTATTTGGCTGACAGTAATTGGCGGCAGACCGAAGTCTGAAATACGCTTGTTGCCGTGGCCACTAACGTTGAGGCGTTTTGCCCACGAAGAACCACATTGATTCACGTATGGAAGCCATAGACGATCATCCAAACTTTGAATTGAGGTAGACATTGTACAGTACCACAGGGCTATCGGAGAAATTTTCCATTCAAATTGTCACGTTGCTTATCACGTCGCCAAATTGCCAAGGAGGCGACTTAGCTTCTAGTTCTGCCAGATCTCAGAAGTGTTCGAGTCTTCTCCCGTTAACAAAAAAATTTGGGAAGAAATTTTTTTGCATTTTTTCTAAGGACGTTACTAAACAATAGACAGGTTGTTTGCAGACGAATTCGATAAAGAGGTTTTCATGGCAGAGATCTCTTGCAAGTTGTGGAAGTTGGTGCGTGCAAGAACAAAGTGAGTCTACCGTATTATCAAAGCTTTGAAACAATCAAACGTTTATGAGCATTCTAGTAACTGAAAGTTTTGTTTGCTATCTAACTCATTTAACAATCCAAATACGGGCAATGCAACATTTTCAGCACATTTTCAAGGTTGTCTGTCACAAGCTCGTATAGGTTGTCACAGTAAGCTTGACTGCAAGCGCATATGCCACATACCGCTTTCCAGCGATGAAAACCTGACAATTGTAAGGACAATGCTGTAGGTGATGGAGCTGTTTTAACTTATTCAAAACATAACCTTTATGAAAAGGGCTGTGGCACGTTAGGAAAGCTTAAAGTGCATTGTATAAAAAGACTAAGAAACTTTTTCCTAGTTATTTGAGTAAAAACGTTTTGCCGTGACTACAGCAGGTCAACCAAACTTAAACAATAGGGCAGGTGATTGTGGCAAAGCGTTTAAGGTTGCATAATTTCGCTAAACACGTCTTGTAGAAATTTGCGAAGTACCGAAGAAATTGTGTTCGTTTCTACCGTTTTGAAAGTACGGCAAGGAGTTGAAAAAGATTTTGAAATCCATCACTCATATTGTGCTCATCAGCAAACAAGTCACATTTGCCCAATACTTGAGTATAAAAAGTTTCAGCAATTTTCTTGGTGTAAGTCAAGTTCGAAATGCATGAGCCAAGTGGTACAAATGGTGCACGTGCCACCAGTGGTGAAAGTTGAGTTCCATTCCCGGTTGTTTATTACCCAAAGACTTATAAGTAACACAGATAACAAAGTTGCTAGATACAGAACCGTCGCCGGAAAGTCTTCCATAGCGGGTTTTACATATGTGCAGAGGGGCTTGACATCCTAAATTTTCAAAAACTCCATTGATTTGTAGTGTTTCATATTTCAATTTGGGGCCTTGGAGCTCTGTTTGAACGGGTCAAAGCCCCCCGAGGCAACGGGACTGTCTGGATATCACAATCGAAATTTTGGTTGGTAGACACACAGCTACATAAAGATTTGTGGAAGTCTTGAGTCAATACTGTTAGATTCATCTGTTTTAACCTCGACGCTGCAGTAGGCAACAGTCAAGCATTTGTCTTCAGTCCTACTAACTTTTTATATCAGTTTCATTTATTCAGCATATATAATAGATGTGTTCTGCACCTCAATATAGAATAAATCTGTTACGGTTTGAGAAATTTTATTTGACACTTACTGCTTTCGCTTTGTTTCTAAACAATAGACAGTAACCCAATTTGAATGTTAAATTACCGTTTAAAGTCAACGAATACCTATCCACAGTGGGGCATAATTACACATTCTACTCAATGCACCAGACTTTGAAAGAAACGTAAATTACACAAAGTAAAAATCACTGCAAAACAGTACTAAGTTTTCATCTCAAATGTATCCAAACAATGCGAAAGAATAATCTTTAAAACTGCCACTTTATTTGTTCAAATTGTCAGTTGTCAATCCCACTTACTGGGATTTCCTTTTCGTTCAGAGTCACTAATTTTAGACAACTGTGAAATGAAACCAAAGACATCTGAAAATAACAGACGCGGTTAAGCAGTATGTTCAAGATGTTGCACCAGAGAGAATTTCCAAATCCATTTAACTCAATTTTGGACAGCTGTAAGGAAGATACTAGATAGCGTCAAGATGAAGGCCAAGGTCGAGATTGTAAATCTATACGATTGTAAATCAGAAATTACCATATACATCAGGAGTCACCAACCTTTTTGAAACTGCGAGCTACTTCTTGTGTACCGATTAATGCAAAGGGTTACTAGTTTCATAAAAACTTCTGAAATAAAAATTTTGCTCAATTTTGTTTCAATTCTTTTAGTACTGATATTCGTTAATGTGAAGACGTTGATCATGCTAATGTTATTTTTAGAACAGGCCCGAGGGCGACCTACATGGTTCTTGCGGACCACCTGGTGCCCGTGGGCACCACGTTGGTGACCCCTGATATAGATAAACAAGAGTGATACCAATTCATTTCAGCAGTCTAGCAAAATGGGTTTTGTCATATCACACCAAACTGGCAAACGTAGACTTAGAAACTGAAAGTAAGTAATTTTTGGAGCATAAAACTGGGATAGACATAACAGTTTCATTAATACTAAAAAAGCCTTCAAAAACTATACGTTACTTTATTTTGAGACGTTTCGTATTATTCTTAATCCATTTTCAATCAAAAAAACATAAATCAACACTTGGCAATGCCAGCAATTCAAACCCATGAGGCTCTGTGGGGCAAGAAGAGACAATGTGACGCAAAAGACGTCAAATACAAAGTCAAGACAGGCAGCCACGTCAAAATCGCTAAAACCAAATGCAGGACCAACAGTTATACAGAGAATGCTAAACCAAAATCTACGTAAGGCTGTAATCTACGAAAACAAGTGGAGACCAGCAGCTAGAGGCCATTCACAGGCAACTGTAAGCGAAAGATGAAATAAAATTTTAACAAATCAGTACTACAAGTCTACAACCTGCACCATATGTCCACGTCAACACCAACAATAAATGTACGAAACATGTATCAACATAAGAATTGAGCATCAGCCAAATATTTGAAATAACAATCTACGTGTTAAAGAGATATAAAGAAGTGGCAAAATTTTCTACATTAATCTCGGGTTACTGCTCCTGTATTAAGAGTACCTCTTTACTTAATAATTCACGGTGGTTAAAAGCAGAAGCCAAGATTTCGAGATTTTTAAAGTCCACGAAATGATCCGGATGTGAGTATAAATGTTTGACTACATCGGTAGTTTGATGGTTAGACTTTGAAGTAGAGGTCTCAAACATGCGGCCCGCGAGGGCGTTTAGTATTGCCCAGGATGCTTTTTGGGAATTTGCAAATAATCAACATGTACGTTGCTAAGTGCCTTGAAAAAAGACGCCGCGAAATAATTGAATCAAACCTGAATGATACCCAGTGCAGTTTTCGTCCCGGCCATAGCAATAAAGACCACATTTCATTCTCCAGCCCAAATTTTGAGAAATCTTGGGAGTATGCTAAAGACGTCTTCACCTGCTTTGTCGACCACGAGAAAGCATAAGACTGGACTCCTTTTGAAAAGCTTTGGGGAGTGTTGCATGAGTACGATGTTGACGTCCGCCTGTTACAAATCACTTTCCTCCTGCTCGGAAGTTTGCGCCCGTGTCGGGAGAGTTAAATCAAAACTGTTCACTGTTGATGTTGGACTCCAACAAGGGCGTGTGCTATCACCGCTCCTTTTCATAGTTAACATCAGT
>JGI24022J15233_10009195_pt1 | contig 11112 bp, 11 predicted proteins | sample Ectturendosymbi2_FD_15233 | JGI IMG/M metagenome (IMG submission 15233)
CGACATGTGCGGAGCCGGTGCTTTCCATACACAGCCACAACCGGCTGACTGGCAGGCAGCCGGGAAGGTTCTTGTCGGCTTAGATTACCAGGAAGGTTTACAAAGCACTTTTGCAGCAGATAATGCGCACGCAGCTAGTAACGATTTGCGTAGCACTGACTTGTACTCTACTAGTTCTTCACAAACCTGTAGAAGCTCTGTTGAAGACTTAAAATCATCTTTGGCACACGGAACTGTGGCGCAAAGCAGTGGTACTACAGTGTCTGAGCATTCAGACGGATATACAGCGACACTGCAACCTGAGTATTGCAGTGAAGCAAACTGCATTTCACGCAAATCACCGGAAGTTTCTGAAGATACCTTGGACGTGTTTGCTGAATCGACGGCGGTAATTGATGAAGACGACAGTTGCTGCAAAAGCAACCATATGCAAAGCAAAGAAGACATGCTGAATAGCCCTGACGACAAAGAGTAAGTAGTGGTTTGCTTTTTGCGGTGGATAGTTGCGGCCGATGTCGTATTACAACAACAAATACGTTTACTTGCGGCTTGCAGACCGCAGACTTTGACTTTTAGCGTATCAGAAAGCGTTTGAGTTCGTTTTGAATGGTGCCGGCGCAATGAAACAGGATCTGAAACTTCTGCGGTTGTACGGTGGATGGCTACTAATCTTTAAAGTAGATGCTTGCTCCAGCACATGGGCGCAATTTTGTTGTAAAATGTGGGGGGACACGTCGGTGTGAAACCAATATATTGCGAAACCTAAAGAAAAAAAATGGGGGGACATGGCACATAATATCCTCACTGTCTGAAAAAGTGGGGGAACGCGTCCCCCGTGTCCCCCACCTAATTGCGCCCATGGTCCAGCAATACCTAATAAAAACAAGCGTCTCAGAGCAGGTGAAGATGGCGAGGAAAATTTGTGGCTATTTTTTACATAGTTGTGAACTTCATAGAATTTGTTTTGGAGATGCATTGAACGAAATAAGCTTCACCGTGCGCCTGATGCTAAAGCATCGCAGAAAGCTACGATCGATCGTCCGAAACTGATAATCCAAGTAAAAGCATTTTTGTTTCACATTCCTTCCAGCTTAACAGATGCTTTTTGTGAAGTGCCTGGCGAAGCCTCGCATGTTGCTCGCTTTTGCTGATACAGGTGCCGTTGTCTAATCGGCTGGCTTTCTGGAACCCCGAAATTTTGGATTTGGTCCTGCACCCTGGGTACACTAGCCTCATAGAATTTTGCCAAAAAATGTAAATTTACGTGGTGTAAAGTATCATCCCTTTATTGTGTGTTTACAGTGCTTGAGTAAATTGATGTCTTTTGTGTTTGACGTATTATCAACTGAATCTTAAGAAACTTCTAAATGAACTCAAATTGTGAATTCCGCAAGATTTAAGCAGATATTTTAAGATCACGCAGCGGCACCTTGTTTTTTACACTAGTTAATTCAATTTTGAACACTTGATGACCGGTTTTTTTATGTAAAGTGACAATTTGCCAAAATTTTTTCTTCATTAAATTTTTTATGTACTTTTATTACACGCACCAGTAGAATAAAACCGCCGTTCAACTGTTGAGAAAGAAGTGAATTTGCAACACGGTGGCGAGAAACATTGAAAATTTGTGGTTGTTTAAGAGAAAAGTCAGTTTGTTGTCACATTTCGTGTATGTGTTCGACTGTTGCAGATTGGTGTCACCATTAAATCAAAATAAAGTTTTCGTCGGGTGTGATTAAAAACTTTTTGCCCGTGACATGCGTTTATTAGCAACGACCAGGGAAGATAATCCAGTTGAACTAATTTGTATACACTGCAAAACGCGTAACGAATGAGCTGCATAAGCTTGCTCTTTACACCGCAGTGACGATCCTAACTACAACAACCTGCGAGGGTTTGCAAATATAGACCTAATTGAGTTTTGTTCACAACATTTAGTAATTATTCTCTAGACCAGCCATGTCCAACGCGCGTACCGCATGCGGCCCAGTCGAAGGTTTTGTGCGGCCCAGTTTAGATTTTTGCTGTAGTAAACGTATCCTACATACTGACAACCTGTCCTTTTTTTGATAATCTTAAATTTCACATTTTTGATGCAGGTGGTCCTCAGCTCCACTTTATCACGCCTGTTACCATTGCAGTTAGGATTCGAAAGCTTTCAGCACATTAGCTTAAGTTAAATTTAGTTTGCTAAGATCAAAGTAACCCATTCAATGTAGCCTACGTCCCTTATTAATATATTTTTGGATCAGTAAGTCATTTGGGTAGGACATAGCTGCTCTAGACACTTCCACCCAGATATTCGCCTTTCACGTGTCCATCTGCACCAAATGCAAATTTGTCCAGAAAAAGTGCGTTGACTCTGTCCAAGCGCAAAGCAGTCGCTGGCAAGCTTTTTGCATCACCGATCCATTTAATTATACCCAGTGCTTTCAATGGTTTAGCCAATGTTGTAGGAGTTGTTAAAATTACATGATTTGAGAGGACATATATCCTGTTGACTCTGATATTCACAAAAACAAAAAAGATTAACTATTTATTCTCTGCGGCAGGCATCGAATAGCCCTCGAAAGAATACCATGATGCAGCTTGGCAGTAGCTGACTGCTGATTTTGACAGATTCGAAGTCCTTGGAAAACTTTTCGCATATCTTTTTGCTTTAATCTGTAGCTCCACCCACAAAGTTATCGTAGGTTGCTCAACAGGCACGGTCGCAATCACTGATGTTAATAAATTAAAGCAAGCTGATGACCAGGCAGCTGACCCTTGGAAGTGGAGCCGGGACTGTTTAGCGAATCTGGAATGAATAATTCGCAAATGCAATTAGTTTGTTAAACCACGTTGTTCATAGGTATTTAGTCGACTAACCCGCCCGATTTTACAATGCTCCCGTTTGTCCCTTTTAACAGGAAGTTCTCGTTCGCGCGGCTGCCCTCGATTTGGTGTCCATTGTTGCGAATATATTGACTACTTTCCAGGGATGGGGAGCCTGTGGCTCGTCTTTTTACATGGCCCGTGTCAGAATATTTACAACCCAAATATTGTTGGATTTGCGTATTAAAGCAGGGGTGCACAACCGTTTCGCTATTGCCGCCCGCATTACGTTTATTTTTACGAATTACGGCCGCCAGTGAGTTTCAGATATATTTTTTTGCATTGTTTATGTTCTGCTTCCACACACTGAGTCAGCCTGCTTTCACACGTCTGATTGGCCGTCTGTCTACAAACTGTACAAAGTATCCTCATACAGTAGACGAAGAGTTTTTATTAATGCACGGCCGCCATAATTTATATTTTTAATTACATGTGCACGACCACACAAATTTTTAGGTTGTGCACCCCTGGTATTAAAGTGAAACAACGTACCGGTATGTATATTGGTTTCACTTTCCATCATAAGATAAAATTTAGAATTTTTTATGACCAGCCAGTGTTATTCCACAATTTATGCAGGTCGTGTTAGTAAATAAGTTCTGATGAATGGCGTGCTGTCTCGTTTTTGTTTTCGGCGTCCTTTGAATGCATTCTTACTCACAGAGAATCACCTGCTTCCAAGCATTCTTATAATCCCGCTCACAGCCAACGAAACACGGATGCCACCAAGTGGTTTGGCGAAGCACAACCAAAAGAAAAAGTCTGGTTGAAACCCAAAGGAAAAGTGGACGACAGCGCTGAAGCGTAAGCACTCTACAGTAGCTGATGTTAGCTGTGCAGCTGATGATACAGTGTAAGTCATAGTCCAAGTCAACATTTTAACGTTAAGACTACGAACGGAACGAGGGAATTCACATTATAAAAAGTGCGTCTTCTCGGTTGAAAAGGTCTTTGCCTTGTATTCCTGCCTGGAAAACCAAACTGTATATCATTATTTATAATTACAACAATCAATCGGTTGTCACTTCGTCAGTATGTGTCTANAAATAGAAGATGCATCTAAAAGTAGAAATGCCTGACGTTAATGATAGAACGTGGGTTCGAAATTTTGTTGATACCTCTTTTTTGCCAACTCACTTATCTTTATGAACTAAAACAAGATACGCATAAACCTCGATATTATGTAAATAAGCTTTTCCATGACAAAGTAATAGCAGCTTACTAAACTTGCTCATTAAACTGGAAATCGCAATTCNCTTCATGGAAATGCGAAACGAATTATACCTTTACTTTCGTTAAAAGCTGTAAAGCTGCATGCACTGTTTTGTGAAAGAGCAAAGTAAGTTTTTGGCACGTTTAGAGTGACATCATGCTGCAGTATAGATTTTATTATCTTAATTCGCTACAAAATACTTGTTAGAATCTTCAAGTGTTGTTGTGCTTTAATCGTTTTTGTTTTTTTAATCGTAGTATCAACTACGATCCGAAGTGTCAGCTGCACTGTCCTTTGTAGGACAGCCTTTTTCAAGTCGTGGGCCAAAAATGGAGTGTGTGTATAGTCTTCACAGGCTGCGCGCAACGCAGTTAACAACTCTTAATTTCCGCTAAGACATCGTAGTAGAATCCGCGCCTCTGAACCTGGTAGGTTGAGTTCGATTCCCGGTCGCGTTATACCGAAGATTTAAAAAACGGCACTTACGACTTGTCCAGCCTCGTGATTGACACTAATGGGTGGGTGCAAGTTCACGTGCGGTCCTGCCATTGGTTTGAAACCAAAGCAACAATTACTACGAAAGCAGCCGCGTGGTTTCGGCGCAGGGTAAGCGGAGATGGGCGCTGCAGAACACTCGTGACAAAGCGGGTATAGCAACAATGTGTGTGCTCGAAGCNTACAGCGAGGCCTACTGGCAAAGTGTGACTTTTCTGTTAGGTAAAAGTAAACGAATTTCTAATCGGGAACCATGGTCTACTTTTGGACCTTCTTAAAAAGCGAGCATAATGAAACTGAACACTCTTTTTTGTTGAAGTTAGTGTTGATGAGACAGTCTCACGCAATGCAGTTTTAGTACAAACTATTATGTCGTAAAAGCGCTTAAACCGCTAGCCTGCACACTTTAAGAACGAAAGTGTGCAAGTTCATCTATTTACATTCCGAAACTAATTAAATTGGTAACGTAAACGCATAGGTCAGCTGTGTACCCTACTGACACAGGCTGTATCAGGATGCCGACACCTTGTCTAGCTCTTGATAAGAACGTACGCAGAAATTGGGAGCAAACATGGCGCCATTACAACCATGTTTTCTCGTTTGCAATTTTGAGTGTCACACTGAAAAATGCTTGCGATGAAACGTGTCTTCTGTCTTGTGCAACGTAATCCAGGCGGATTTGATAAGGATGCCAACAAAATTGTTCAAGTAATAAGTCGTGTTTTATTTTTTAAACACAAAAAAAACATTTTTGTGAAACTGATACCTTGGCGCGAGTATATCTGAAAACCGCTACGGAAATGAATGAATGTCTTTCTTATTTATTGGCTAAACTTTAGACATACTGGTAAAGAAAGACTACGTTACATTTTCTGCCCACCACTGGCACTATCATACTCGATAAAGCGCCAGCGTTTGAAATGCAAGCACGTTTATATGCAATTAAACATGACATTTGTAGTTGCAGAGTACCAGACGTATAAACACTCGCTAATGTGTAGAACTAAAGTCAAATTTCCTATCGCAATTGCTACCAGTGGTAGCATCAAGACCATCTCAAACACGCGGCCCGTCATGTTTTTTCGGAAGTTTCAAATAATTAATATTTAAGTTATATAGTTTATTCACCGGTATTTAAAAGCGCTCGGCTAGCTAGTAAGTCAACCTTTTTTTAAACGAACGTAGAAAAGGCTAGAGACGATTTCCTTGTGAACGATATTTTCGCAGGAAGGAAATAAGATGTAAAAGCTGCCTTTACTAAGGTTCTGGTACCACCATTGTTGCGTCAGCGTCATAATGCGGTCCTGCAGGGTAGTCACAATGCGGTCCTCGGGTTACTTTATAGTCTTCATTTGGCCCGTGGAACAATTTGAGTTTGAGACCCTTAATCAAGAGGATGCCTTTGGAAGTGGTCTGTTGCTCTGTGGAAAATCGCCTTTAAAACTACAAGCAGACTAACTCAACAATGACCTTAGCTTTGCCGTTGAAGACCCCAGTATAGCCTACTTACAAATAAACTATTCCAAATCATCTCCACAAGACTAGAACCAAGCAGCTCAATATGCTGTGCTTGGGTCTGTGCCATTTTACAGTTATCCACGCGTTGACCGCCTTTAGCAAAACAATGGCGCTGTGCGCAGTGAACTCCAGCGGTTATTACCGAAAATGCAGTTTTAGTTGCAGTTTGTTCCGCCATCTTCGGTGAAATGTGATGCTACCAATCTTGCTTAGTGGTAACTGTATCGCGTGCACACAACCAATAGTTTACGGCAGTGTCTGCGAAAATTACGTATTTGCACATGTTCCCCGTCCTCACACATGATTCGATGATTCCACGCGCTGAAATTCTGTGATTCCACGCAACTTTTTCCTAAACTTAAAGCAGTGGTTCCAAAACTATGCGCCACGGCACACTGCTGCGCCGCCAGATGTCATTAGGTGTGCCGCAAAAAATATTGAAATTAAAATCAATGAAGTAAAGATTTGTTGCACTCTTGTCATAAAGACGCAAGTACACTAAATTTCCTGGGAACTTGATCAATATTGTCTTGATGTTACGTTAGGATATGAAAAAATTACAAATTTAAATAAATTTTTTATTCAGATGTTCGAAGTGCGCCAAATAATTTCTGTTTTTTCTAAAATGCGCCTTGAAAGAAAAAAGTTTGGGAACCACAGACTTAAAGGCAAGCGACCTTTGTTTCATTCGAAGTTTGCTTGCGTAATGATCATGTGCTGCTTCTTAAATGATAACTTATTTTACCAGTGAAAGGAAAAAAGTCATTAAAGCCATGACCAAAAAACACAATCCAAACTTCGTTCCCAAATGGCAACCACCAGTGGAAAAGGACTGGAAAGAAAATCTCAGCCCTCATCATAAAGCAAGTTTACGAAGGTATTAGTAATAACATACAGTATGAACTTGGAGCAGTGCTTTTTTACGCGGCTTTCCTGTTCTTATCTAGAGTTAGATTTACTCAAAGTCGATTTCTAACGATTGTATACACTGATGTACAAAAAAAACTTTAATTTATGGTGATAATGTTTGTTGAGGTATGAAGAACGCCGTCGCCAAAAAATTGAGACCGACGACTCATGGCGGTCGAGAGCCTTTTCGACAGATTCATTCGGTGCTGCTGCAACACTTGAAGTAGACGGAGAAGCTGATTCTGAGGTGAGAAATGCTAAGGTCGTGCATCGTACAAATGAACTGATCCCATGCGATAGAACATGGTGAAATAATAGAATAAGAATAAAAAATGGAGTTAAAACGTGGTAAAAAATATATGCTCCAAAAATTTTATAGCCACCACATTTTTAGCAACTTATGCAGTGATCAAAATACATATGTGTATGATGTCAGTTTAGAGTCAGCATCACGATTTCTAGTCGGACTGGTAATATTTCAAGCTGTATTTCCTACGTGGGAAATGTAATAACATCAAATGTGTTATTACACTCCTTTGTATTGTTCACTTTCGAAAAGAAGTTTGTAGATGTTTGCTTTTAGTTTCAATCCGTTGTCTGTTCTGCAATGTTTGTGTCTTTTGGTTGCGACTTTCACTGAATACTTTGCTTACACCGATCCCTACGACGAGATAAGGTGAGCCGTAGCTGTTCCTTGCGCCGCTCGTGAAGCGCTTTGTAACAGAGCAACCTTTTTCACTCCTGAGGCATTATTCTGCAAACAAGTGCGTCCGCATGTTTCGCCTCAAGCTTTGTGCGAAGCTTACGCCGCTTGAGTCGAAGCTGCGCGATGTATAAAATGACATTTCTGGCTGCATAGCAATCAGACAACCGCGAACTACCGTAGGGATCGCCGTTACTATCACGATAATTTGAAGTGCCTACACCTACAGTGATGTAATATCACCCAGTGAAGCTCGANCGACCACAGGAACATCTTCAGACGAGNAAGAAGCTGAAATTTTAGTCAGAGACTGTTTTGNTCGAAATTTTAGTCGAGTTGCGCTTANGTGCACCTCAGCCATTGGGTCTTACGCCAGTAAAGGATATGAATACTTTACTGGAGATTAGGCTGGTGCACAAAAACCAACGCGATAAATGGCGGAACAAATGTTAGCAATAATATTCATGCTTGATTAACTAGCGCTATTGCTGCTTGTTTGGTTTAGTTTGGAGTCGTAAGTTTGCCAATCCGCCTTAATGGTCAACAGTAGAATGAAAACAGGCGGCTCATTATTCAGTCATAATCCAGCCAGTAGTTCAACGGTCACCCAGCTGCAGCAGCCACACGAAAATTGAGTCAGATGTCAAACTACGCTAACTTTTTCGATGATTCGTCAGTGAATCACATTCACAGAAAAAATAAAACGTTAAATCTGTTTCGGATGTTTCCGCATTCGGCCTCTGATTGAGCTCAAGGAAGGTTAACAACAGAGTAAAAGGGCTTCAGTGACCTTTGTGATTGTACCGTGCGGGTAAAACGCCCTCTCGGTGACCTGTAGATACGTGCTTGCGGCATTCACATTTTAAGTTCGTTACATGAAGTATGTCAGCAATAGTTTTGCAACGCCTCGCTTGTGCCATGCGATAAGGCAAGTGAGGAGGGGCCGTGGCTTCGAACACTGAAGGCCAACACTGAAGCTCAGTGATCATAGCCTTAGATTTAAACAAGAGTACAGGCCGAGCTCAAGTAATATCACTACAGGCCGCAGGAGAGCGCAATTAACCTGAATTAAATTGGCAAAAATTGATTTTGACGCTGCTGTCTTTTCAATTGCTTCGTAGGAGTGTGTGGTTGAATATGCAGCCAAAAAAAATTTGTTTGATTAACGATTATCATGCTTGCCAAATAACTCAGAGGGAATGCATCTTAACCGCCATTGTGACCTGCCTTTCTCAGCAGTTGCTTCCGTTTTGTATGTGCGCAGCATGACGCTTATTCACGAAACTCCATTGAATGTTTTTGTGCACTGTTTTCAATTTCTGTGAACTTCTTTGAATGTTTCTTGTTCTTGATTTCTGTAGCTGAAAAACCGTGTTCGCCATAACAGTGAAATTGTAGAGGAATCAGTAGTTCACAGTCGCGACGCTATAAGCATATGGGAAACTAGGCTGAGCACAAAGTTTCGGAAAGAAGAAGCAGAAAAAAGAAGACTTTCTGTTGGAAAACAACGGAGGTATGCTTCTAGCTTTAGCCTGTATAGTTGTACAACGAATGCGCAGTATTCTTTAACTTGACTTTCCCTAATCAAAGGCGTTAGAACCTTATCAAGAAGTGAAGTTAGCAGCACGCGGTGAGAGGCGCTCATGCGTTTCTCATTTCCATTTATCAGAAGCAATGGTTCGGAACAGATGACACATACGTGAGGGATAGGGGGAATCAACGTCACATTCCGATCTAACCTTCAACAGTTTAAAGATGGACATTTTCAAAATGTGTCACACTGCAATTGGTGTTTATGTAACTGGATCGTATGCGCGATGANGTGTCTAGGGTTACTTCATAAAGAGCTGTGAGAAACACTGTTTCTCAGGTTGTTACTGGCATTGTGGTCATTGAACAAAATAATTTCACCGCGAGTTCGAAATAACCATGTCTCATNCTTTCACCAGCTGCTGTGGCATAAGGTTTTTGAAACTGATNANCAATCTGTGCATAAAAGTGACGACAATCACAACGGTTCAATTGCTTTGCTTTTTGTATAAGTTTATTCCACTCCTATCATGCCTGTCTATCGTAATTGCGTCACTAAGTGTAACAGTACATACTTCCTTGTGTATGCAACCCAGTTCTGTGTCGTATTTAAATCTCGCTATAGCGATCGGTTTGCTGCGCTTGTGGATAAGCTCTTAGCTCTTTTGTCTGCTGGCTGCTCTGCGTTTCAACTCCAAATCTAAACGCAGAGCTGCACGCGAAGCTAAGACGCGTGAAAGAACAGAATCAACGTCCAGTATTTCTACGATTGACGAAAACAGCATGTCAGATTTTACTACCAGTGAAAATATAATTCGCGAATCCATTGGTGTTGCTAACGTCAGAAGCAAGTAAGCCGCTGCGTATTTTCAGTTTGTGCGATGGCATATTTGCTCGCATGTTTTGCGAATGTTAGTTGTCGGCAGTACGTTTCATGACTGCAACGATTTTATTTAAATATTTGAATTGTTTTTCTCTCGCAGACTTACGGTTACGGGCTCCAGTACAAGGTACAAACTTCGCTGAATTTTGCGACGGAATCAATTTTTTGTATTTTTGCCATTATCAATCAGCGTGTATTTTAATTATTTTAATTTGCATACTTGCTTGCACTGCACCAATTACGCAGTTTTGCTGCTGAATCACTTTGTAGGCTTTTGTCGAGGTTATGAGTTGTTTTGAAGACAGGGATGACCTAAATGCGCACCGTGTCAAGTGCCTGTCTTCCATGTGTCATACTTATCTCAGGCAAGTCTTGCCAGCCATAACCTTTAGCCCAAGGCAATTCTAATGTAAGATATCAACATTTTTCAGAATTTGTTCTTCGCAGCCAGATATCACTTTAAAAGGATATCTGAGAAAGGGCAAGGCATCCAGAAGCTAACACCTGGATAGGGTGCCCAACGTTTCGAAACTAAGATTATTGTTCAAAGCAGCTACGCTCAGGAGATCCTTGGCGCTGTATTGAGGCCTTTTAATGTTNTATGTTGGTGTGTTTTTTCAATNTGGTTAGCCGGCTAAGTGTGAAAGTGTTTTCATGGGGAATTCCTTGGTTGCAAACCTCCGTAAAATTTTATTTCAACGTATGTTAGTCTTAGTTCTTATTTGAAATTGAAAGCACCCGGGAGCAGTTTAAAATTGCCGTAAGTCATGTCGCACAGTCAGATGTGATGACGAAACTTTGGAACAATTCAGTTAAAAATATGCGATCCCATTTTCAAGAACGTGAGTTGAATGTAAAACTGAAAAAAATGTTTAAGACTTTTTTGACGTTAGGAAAGTTGTGATCAATCATCTCGCATTCTAAAAACAGTATTATTCATTTGATATACTAGTTACCATTTAACATCCAAGCACATTTGCTGCAGGT
>JGI24022J15233_10009196_pt1 | contig 11111 bp, 7 predicted proteins | sample Ectturendosymbi2_FD_15233 | JGI IMG/M metagenome (IMG submission 15233)
CTTCGGCATTCCGAATCCATAGCCATCTCTTCAGCACAGTAATGACGAGGAGTGTTGGTGTCCCAAACATTATCTTGCAACTATAAAATCTATTTCAAAGATATTGGCTACCCTACAGCATGTTGCACGCTAGTGTTTGACACTGTTGTGTCTATCCGTTGCGAGATCAGAAAAAATAATGTCTGAAACGTATTCCCGACCTGGTTGGAAGTAGAATGGTTCTCTTACAGTAACAAATGACAACTCGAATCTCACGGTTGACTGAGTAAATACATAAAAATGACAATCAGGTTTCCAGACAAAGCTTGTGCAGTTACATGTACATGAAAAATATGTTTATTTCTAAAGCGACAATGCAAAAACAAAATAATGAATAAAAGTCATTTGCTATGAAGTTTCTCCCATTTTTGGTAGTTCTGCTGCCTACCATGAAAAACAATTTCATAATCGCATGACCGATTCACACTTGTCCTAAAAGTATTTTTGTTACACAATGCATTTAACTTTAACAGAAGTGGTGATGGTAGAATTTCAATCAAGTTTTATACACGTTCACGTGCTTGGGCAGTGGACTTCTGATCTGAAGAAAAATTCATCAATAGCACTAGTCCAACTAAAAAAAATGTTAAGAAACTGTTCAAAAGATGCAAGACACCGACAGCCCAGTGTCTAATCATTTGTATTGAACCTAAGACTTTTTCCTTGTGATATGTCTGTCCATAAATATATTTCTCACCTGTTCAGATAACGCACACACAAACTTTACCAACCTAATATTTAGACTGTTTATCGATGTAATAATGATTTATCTATTGCAACTCAGCGAGCTAAATATCAAGCAAGCTGAGTATTGACTGCGGTCTTTACAAACCACATACAGTTTTTCATTTCGTTATCTTAAGCGAACTTTATGTCACAGCCTAAATATTTACTACAACAGAAAACTTGTGCTGTTTCGTGATATGCATTGCAAATCCAGTGCTGATAACGCATTTACCGTTTCAAAGTAAACTAGGCAAGTGCCGCATTTTCCCAGTAATCGCAATACCAGGTGTTGTAGTTTATCGGCGCTTATCTCTGTGCAATCTGTTCATTACATGAGCAATCACCTGTAGAATCTGCCTGCAACGTTGCTAGAATTTTGCGTCATCAGTTATGATTTTTCCTTGATTGCTTTCTTATTTCTACTACTGCCTTTCAAGGGTGCCATCAGGCAATGAAACAAATGGTAACAACAACAGACAGCAAGCGGCATGTCAACAACCGTGTTGTGTTAGTGAAACTGATTGTGTTTGTGATTACCTGGGCAGTGCTGTGCATTTCTCACGCGGGAAGGAAATAATGAAACAATATTAGCACGAAAGAATATGGCATTGTTGATACCATTCCATAAGTGAGGCTGCATAAAAGCAAGATAGGCAAATTGTGCAGTTAAACGAATTGCAAAACACTGTTGATTTAGATCCTGGGTTCTCAAAACTAGGGGGCGTGAAAGTTTTGCAAGGGGAAGCGAGTATATTAGCGACATATTGTTGAAAAGCTTTAAATGCATTGTTTCATAATTCGAAAATGTATTTTCATTTCACTATAAACGCCAAAACAAAAACAAAGCGAACAAGACAGAATCTCGTAACAATCTGGGGTGTGAAACCGATTTGCAAAGTGCGCTGTCTGCAACAAAGCCTAGAATTAAACTAATAGCTTCTAAAAATAGATGCATATTTCCCATTAACAGCAAAATGATGTATCCCAGTTTCGTTGAAATTTTGCAGCTTTTCAACCCTTTCAGTCCCGCAAAAGCCCCAAATCTTGCAGAGCTCTGCAATCCTATAACTCGCCAGGCGATTAAGCTAGAAAGCTATCCAAACCAACCACGGATTCAGCAAGTCTTGTTGTCAAAATCGAAAAAAATCGTTTTTGTTTTCGGTGGGGGGATTTCTGGAGGTGACGTCACAAAGAAGGCATGTTTTGGAAATGTTGACCTCCCTTGGCCGGCCCTGGGCCCCAACCCATTGACCGAATCTTTTGGCTCAAAATTGTGTTGAAAACTAGGTGAAAATGCGCGTCTCTAGAGCCCTGGATTGACATGCTAGCATATCCGTAGCCAAAACTATGGGTCAAAAACCCAGTTTTCGGCCTAATTCAAAACTTTTCAGAAAAGGCATAATTTGTCCTTTCAGGGCAAACTTTTGCCAACCATAACTCGGCAGCAGATTGAGGTAGAGAGCTGTTCAAACGCCGTAATGACTAGTGGCGTTGTTTAGTTTGGAATAAAAAAAATTTTGATTTGGTTGGATGGTTTTGGGCCAATGGGATCATGACAGGGGCATGTTTTTTGGTTAATTACATGACGTCATCTTCCGATCCCACGCGCCAATATTTTGGCTCGCAGTATTTTTGGATTCTAGGGCAGAATACGCGTTTTTAGAGCCCTTGATTGAGTTGCCAGTGTTTCTGGTTCAAAAGTTAGGCCGAAAAACAGCTTTCGGCCTTTCTCAATACTTTTAAAGGATTTCCTAATTTCAAGCTTTTTTGGCCCTAATCTTGGAACCAGGAACGCTAAAAACCCGTTCGGACCCTTCAAAGTCCCGAATAGTAACCAAAAATCAGCTAAACTAAAAAAATTTAGTGTCATTTCAATGGCTCCTGCGGGTCTTAAAGGGAGATCGTATATCAGATTGGCGAGAATCGCCTGGCGAGTTATAGGATTGCAAAGCTCCACAAGAAAAGTGGCGCACGCGGGACTGAAAGGTCAAAGCAAATAAAGTTAATTGCCAGAGAAAAAGTAAATGGGTCTCCAGTTAGTTGTTGCTATTACTGTTGCCTTTTTTCACGAAATGTCAAACTAATTCCTGTATTTGTTCAGATCAACGACATTTCCTTGCAAGGGATTAGCTCAACCGAATCTTAGGAAGCGTTTTTAGCAATGGCCAGTAACAAGAGGAGGAAACCCATTTACGCTGGTCGCATGAATGTTTGTAATATTGCTGACGGGCGGCAACAAATGATTTCATTTTGAGCCTAAAAACTAAATTTTTTATTCCTAAACAAAATAAGGATGAAACAATAGGAGCAGCGAAAGAGACTTCCCTTTCATATTTCTCTAAATATTTCATTATCACGGAGTTTTGTTTAGGCGCCATGTTGTGTTGTAACATAGGTAAACAACTTTCTGATGCGTGCTATTTACAGTGTTCACGCGGGCCGCATTTGACCCGCGGGCCGGAGGTTCCCAACCATTGGTTTGTAACCTCAAGACCAAAGTAACGCGTCCACACCATGTCAGCTTCGTAATCCTGCCTGATAATGCCAGAGATTTTCAGTCTCAAGCGTTGTCTTCATATATTATCTTGATTCTTCATACCGTTCCTTCGGCAACACCGATGAAAGTTGCTGTCGCCACCACCACCCTATTTAGACCTAACCGAGATCATAGATAAGCAGGAGCAGAACCTGTTTCAATTCAAAATCAGATCTCACTGGATTCGCTGCAAGAGAATGTGACGTCACCATAACAACCAGGCAACTCTTCGCACCTTCGTGTGTCACGCGACGCAGCCAGGGAAATGCATGAGTCATCCCTGCGGTCGATTCTGTTAACCTCTGACTTACTTTAAAACGAAATTGTTTGCGATGCTATTTTTCTTGAAAGACTGTGCGAAAACTCATCTTTTTTTTCATTTCGTCTTTTCAAAGAAAACTAAATCGTGATTGGAAACAGCATGAAAGGTGAATCTCTTACACAACTCAAAATTATGGGGGCGTTAGCCCTGGTTCTGCATGTTATCATGAGACCCTATGATCATGGTTTAAGCAAATGCAGTTGCTGCAAAATACCGCTTTCCTGTTGCCAACCGGTAATACTTACCAAACCTACCACCAACATCCAGGAGTAGATCAGAAATTAGGAGGTTTTGCTGTTGTCGAAAGGTTGCTGCTCATTGAAAATGAGGTATTTAGGAAGTAAAAACTTTTTACACTAATATCGAGGCTGTTGTGGATATCTGGCTTGTAGCGTCTTGTTTTGATTCGTTTACCGTTTACCATCAGCTTGTTGTATTTGTATGTGGTTTGAAACAAGTCAAAAGTCCTTACGTTTTAGTTTAGAGCATTTTGGAAATTCCGTACATATTTCCAAAAAAACATGTGGACGATATGAAAATTTGTTTACATTTTCTGCTATAAGAGAGACTTTCGTTTGGCATTTTCAAAAGTTTTATTTCTTGCTTCTGAATCCACAAAAGTACTAAACTATCGATATTTTAAATATTGCTGCATTTTTTGTGGTTCTATAAACCATTAAGACGCACAAATCTGCAAGGCCCTGGCGTTAATCTTATTATTATCATAGCTTGAGAACATGGGTGTTGAGGAAAAAAGTTTTTCAAAATCACTAAAGAAATCTAAAACATCAATCAGTCAGAAAACGCGGAAGCACGCATGCAGCTGAATTAGATTGCTCAGAGAAGAAAAAAGTTCTCACAATCAGTTTCCTTGTAGGTAATCCATTAGCCTCGGTATTTCCTCATGTGTGTGCATTTAGTTGAAGCAATTGCACATGTTAGTAAGGAAGAACTGCATTCAGTTTTGTTTCAGTTATCGACTTTGCAACCACTTGAATCGTTCCGCACGAGTTCATGTATAAAAAGCCTCAAAAGTTGCGTTTTGCGTGCAAACTAGCCAATTAAACTAGCCAATATAAGTTTTCTTTACATTTAGTGAATTTTGCAATGCAGAAACGTAGACAAAACGGCACACCACATGTTACAGCAATGAAGCTTGCATTGGCCATACTGCTTGTGCTCGTTTTGTCCATAAATGTGTGCTCAGGTATGAATTGAATTCTTTTATTTCTTGTGTTACATCTTGTTACGGATTATTAAGTTTGATGTTTAAGAATACATTTGTTATCGTCATGGAGAATGCCACGCTTTAAACAGAAAATCATTTGGAAGGCTTCACAACACACTTCTTTTGGTGACAAGCGCCCATTACAGAAAAATCGTTTCAATACGTAAAAACACTTTTGAAGCCTGCTTGCAGTAATAAAAATTTAATTACCTCCAAGGGAAATTAGGTTAATAGGTAGTTTTTCAAATTTGTGTTGGAACATTTGAAAACTGAAATTGACTTCTCTCTTTTATCACAGGCGTCTCAGAAACGTCGGATACAATCAGAGCCTTGCAGGATCGAGTGGATGAATTTCAAGGGTTTGATGAGTTTGCTGATATTGTTGAAAGCGATGGAAGAAGGGAATTGCTAAGGCCTTGCATGAAATATGGGTCCAAAGTAAATACCTATGATGAAAACCACAAAGAGTTTTAATTTGAAATATTCCAATCTTCTTCAATATTTAATCGAAATATTGTAAAAATTACGCTTTTGGTTCTTTGGCTTTGATACACGTTAGTAGATGATAGATAATCTTCAGACATAATAAAATTATTTGTAGCAACATCGAGGTAATAATACCTCAATGCATCTGTGTCCGTTGCTCGTAAAAGTGGAGTAACGATTCAGGGTGAAACATTATTGAATTTTGACGAAAATGATGCAAATTGTTTTTAAGTTGTCAACGGTTGAAAGGTTGTGTTACTGCAAAAAATATTGCAGCAGATTTCATGAACCTATGAGTGAATATTTATATATATTTACGTTTTATGTAGACACTGTGCGTTAACTGTAGACCAATGTGCAATCAAAAGAAAATAAAGTGTAGATCTCTGAAAAGCAGAACGGCTAAATGTAAGTCTTGAAAGTTGAAACTTGAGTACTTTTGATTTAAAACGTCATCTTCTAATAGTTGCATGACTAAGTCATGATTTCTTGCAATTTTCGCACTAGTTAATTTACTATATTTGTTGAATTGAGGATGTTTACAACAGTCTGCAGCATTTGTTTATTTGTTTTTGCAATTGGCGAATATTGTAAGTTTATAAAGTGATTGAAGAACGCACAAAATCTATGGAAACATTACCTTTTGAATTAAATTTTAGCAATAAATGCAAACAAGCACAGCATGACCAATTGCGTTTACGCAAACAAAAGACGCAAGGTTTTAACGAAAATACATCGTTATGATTTTATTTCAACTGGTTAGGTTTTATAGGTGACGTTTAAAGTTGTTCGAAATAATTAATTCTTTTGTGATAGTTTTGATAAAATATGTTGTTTGTCACTATTGTTGAGAAAAAACTGAAAAACTTTGTCAAAATTAAGTTGTTTTCATTTTTCCTGCAGCATGTTACTATTTCTATCAGAATATGGAATTTTACTGTCCTACTCCATTTTGTGTGCTGTTTTTTAGTTTGCTTGTAACAGCAAGATGTTGCTGAGTATTCATCTGTGCTAATTATGGGAACCACAGTTTGTGAAATGAAATGGTTTAGATATGGTTTTGAGACAACGATAAGAAGTGGGACATGCTCACGTTTACATGCAGATGGATTCACGTTTGCGTTACTCAAAGTTTGTGTTTTTTAATGGCTTATTTGTTGCATCACTTGTACCTGTTTGAGTAAAGCTTTTTATTTTGGAGATAACCTAAAAACATATAACACAATTTGATTCCATACTTTGTGCCTTCAACTTTATAAAATCGTTTCAACGTTTATGAAAGCATTAAAAAGCAATGATTGTTCTGCAAAATATATATGATTTCATGGCGTTTGGTTCAAACATAATGTAAGACTAAATCTTCAACCTTTAAAGAGTTACCAACACGATTTTAAGTGTTTCAGACGGTTGTTAGGGTTTCTGAAATGGTTCAATAAACGTCGTCCATATTTACATTCGAAATAGGATTCGTGTTGGTAACTCTTTGAAGCACTTTAAAGCAAGGGTGGGTAACGTTTGCCGTTTCGAATAAATAATGAATGATTTCAACATAGCTTCCTATTGGGGGGAAAATCTAACAGTTCATAATCTTTTTTCAGTCATGTGTGTGTCTTGCCGCATCAGATGTGCAAAGGTGAAACGCAGAATCTTCGGAAGAGACTATGCAAGCATTGATGAACTTTACTAATTACAGGATTTCAATGAAACTGTTGTTGATTTCAGGAGACGTTTGCATGATTAATAACAATTAGATGCGTTCTTTCAGTAACTGCATTTATGTGTGCATTATAATACCTTTGTTGTTGGTCAAATCACGATAGAAAAAAACGCTAATCTGTTTTTTGTTGACCACTGAATCCTCTTTAAATGGAGGTGTATTGGGTTTTTGCAACGTGGTTCAGTGCTGCCTTTTACAGTACTTAAATGGAATCATGAGGAAATTCACTACCCTGTTTAGCATGATCTATAAACAAGTGATATGACGTGCGTCTGGGACGTAATGTTGCTGCATGCATCACAGATTTTCATCATTGTCTTTATTATGATTTGATTGTACTTTTCGGCATTTGTAAATACAATATATGGCATGATCCTCCCTTGTGTGAAATAATCCTTGCATCTTATTCGTTGCTCACTAATTTCTCCAATCAGCTTTGCCGACTTGCTTTGGCATTTTACACCACCCATGTAACTGCTGATATTGATACCTCCCATTTATCACAGCTTTCAGCAAGTACAGTATTTTAAAATCTCCCTAGATTACGCCTGTCAAACTTACGGACGCAATCCTGCTTACGATTTTTACTAACGCTGTGTTTTGAAGTAAAGCTGCGTGTTTCCGTGAATGTGAGTCTGTTGCTCGATAATTGACGTCAGATTGCTGTCCAGTTTGAATGAAGCAATTATAGGGAAACGACGTTTTTTACAGCTTTTAGTTGACGCAGCTTGTCTTTTTACTTGCTCCTTGTAATTACGAGCTTGCTTGTTTTACGTTTGATTTAGCCATCCAAGTTTTCATCCATAAGCATTGCTTGTGGCTTTCAAAACTGAGGATTCGTAGTGTTGCGTGAAATCGATTTTCTACAAATTGCTGATTTTTTCAACTACATCGTGTTTGTGGAGACGTAATTTCATGAATACAATACACAGTACAAGGAATTTGAAACGTGTTTCGACGTGGAATAGTGTTTGGAAAAACTTACAAGACTTGGAGGATAAATTTTTGTCCTTACGTGTTCAAGCACATATTTTTTAGTAACGCACATCAAAAACCTTGATTCCGACATATTTTAGGCCTATCTCTCACTGAGCCAATACCATTGTCAGTGCGTTTGGCATATCATAGTTATTAACTTATTCGTGTTCTGTTTGAATCGATCGCCATCATAGCATTAAGCGAAGTTAGATACCGTAGCATGATTTTAACAACCAGGAACTAATTTTATCACCTAAGACCTCCCGATCATCCTCCCCGTTGAAGGTCGGTTTGGGGACACCACAGAACAATCTGAACTGGGTTTGTTTCTTGGTGTCACACTTGCAGGGCACTGATAGAGTCACTCCCCATTCGTACATGTTGAAGTGGAACCCTCCGATAACACTGCGAAGACTGACCAGTTCTGGTCTTGTGTGCAATTTACCGGTTGTGTCGTTACCGATATCCCGCATGATATCACGCACTATGCTGTTGCTTTCCTGAGTCGAGGTTAGTGCAGCAGTACAGCAGAAGGAATTGGGTGTTTTTGGTGAGCAGTAAGCACAAATGGATGTTCTCAATTATAGTTTCCGCTGCAGTTCACCAAGTGGGCTGGTGAGTGCGGATTAGAGTATGTGCCTAAACGCCAAAGTAGGGAATGCGTAGGGAAAACAAGAGAGAATGCTGCTCTTTTGCCGCCACGCTCAGCAGTTCAGATGCTTAGGACCAGCACCTTGTTCGATGATGACGGACAGAGGCATCCAATGGCAATTATTAGTGGNTCCTGTGTGGTTTAATCAACGAGGCACTTATGTGCACTGTGATGCCAAAGTAGGAGCGGAATGCGACATCGTTCACCGCACTTCAAATCTGATTAGGTTGTGCGTAACGTTCCAGCACCCCGTCCTGTGCAAGCAAGGCGCCAGAGAAGCGAGCCAAGAAATGTGATGTTAAGCGTCTGCGTTCATTGTGAAATGAGGTATGCAACAAGCATGCAATACCGTTGAGAAATTTAAAAAGGAATGCTGAAAACAGCTTGAAATTTTGTTGAAATTTTTTTAATTTATCACAATGTTTTCATTGGACAGATAAGTGGGTAGATTACTGCTTGATAGCCGTACAATGTTATGATCAATGTTTGATCAAAAATCGGAAAGCTATTTTTGAAAAGCTGAATGCAATTTAAGACAATCATTTATGTTGAACAAAAACTTTTGTTGAAAATGTTTCAATTTCATTTTGCGTAGTCAATAATGACAGAAGTTCTTCATTTGCTCCCTTTGCTTCCAACCGTGGCCTCCATTTTGGTTAACTACAGGATGTTCGTAATAAGGCGCGATTAACCTCTTGTGCGTTACACTCTCATATGGAAACTTTGAGTGAGCTATTGCTTGAAATTTTCCATTCAGAAAATTCACTAATTTTACCAACAGGTCTGAACATTCGTTACCCATGCGAAGTTTTCGATCATGGAGTCAAAATGAATTAATGATTATGATGGACTGTTTTCACAACACTATTGATGCTTAACCAAACGCTATTAAACCGAAGGCCAGACACAAAGTTTCATCGATTTGGTTTCCTCAGTAGAACTGCTCGCCTACGCGGAAGTAAGCCTCCTGCACGTGACATGGAGGCCTGCAGGAAATCTCTGTGAACTGCTGACATTAATGAAGGAGCTAAGCTCCCAGATGAAACATGAAATGAACTGTGAATATCCGGTTGAAAGGCTTGATCCGACAAGTGACTAAGAATTTGCCAACTGTGACATAAAATTATGATATGAAAGTATACGCTGAGAAGCTCTTTCATGAAAAGGATGAACCAAAATGATGTTTCTTGTGCAAATCCAGGAGATAGTTTTCAATAATGACGTCATGGCACAAAACTAGTTTTTAGTACACACTGTCACTACAGCACTTTTGTCTAACCTTGAGATGAAAGTTCAGCTCTGAGCAAGAAAGGAATTATGTCTCTCCACGAACCCAAGCCTATGCCTGCTGCACGTGAGCTACGTTACATTGCAGCAAGTCAATACGTTAATTGTTCTGAGTGGTGTTCACGATTGCCAGAAAGTAGAATAACGAGATTGAAAAAACTAAATAGCTTTGAAATTTTGTGCTGATCACCATATTTGTCTTTGCATTTTCTTTGATGTTCTGATGTTTGGTTTCTTAAAATTTTGTAGAAATCTAGTTTTTACTCAAAACCTAGATTTCATAATAACGGCCAAAATGTTTAATCCCCTTGAATCTCGACCAAGGTTGCATCAATCTGAAAACCGATATTGCATTAATTCAGTGTTTCTTCGGATGCCTATTTTGCCCAAGACATGCTTCTCAAACGAGCCAAGACAAGCTTTTTGAAAGCAGTAGCCGCCCATGAAGAATAGATAAACGCAACCAAACAAAAACTGCCGAAATGCATGTGGACACGTCACTCCTGCATCATGCGTTATCCACATGATTTGCTTATTTGCTGTACATTTGTTCAACATGAAGCCGATTTACAAAGTCACAGCGTTAATTACAGGGCACAGTGAATTAGATTTTCGTTAAAAAAAACAAAAACAAAAAATAAATAAAATGAAAGTTTAACAAAGGCAGAAACGGAAACACAAGCAAAAAATACTTAATGGCATCACCGAAACTTTACTGGGCAGAGAATAGATGAATTACTTCCTTATCGAAACTACTACTGAAACAGCGCTGAACAGAACTTTTCGCTCTGGCCGTTTCAAGTCTAAGACGTTTCGGTGTGCCCGATTCGGTCTCGCCGTTTCGATAACTGGACATTTCAATCAGACTATTTAATCTTGCAGAAATCTTACATCAATGCAAAGACGAGCGGTTTGATTCAAGCGCACTCCATCATCACACTATACGTTGCCAAAGGTCGAGGCATTCCACTCGAAACGTACTCCCTTCACGATTCGCAATAGCCGCAAGCGCTGTCGGCAATGTATTTTACTCGCCATGAAGTTCTTAGCTGTCGTGCAAAGTAACTGAATCAATGGTGGCTCGAGCTTAGCCAGAGTCTTTGAATACGATTTATAATATTGTAAAATGCAAGCTTGATT
>JGI24022J15233_10009199_pt1 | contig 11109 bp, 9 predicted proteins | sample Ectturendosymbi2_FD_15233 | JGI IMG/M metagenome (IMG submission 15233)
TCAATCGGTAAACGACGCAGCTCGCGCGACTGAACGTCAGCAGCACCGCACAGCGGTTCGCTGTTTGTTCAGAATGAGGTTTGCCGTAGCGTGTTGTGGAAAGAAGAGTTTGTGACACACGAAAATAACCACGCGCCAAGATCTTGATCGACTGCTTGTCTTAGGAATAAGCGGACTACTCGATCGCTTGAAACCCCCAGACAACACTTCTTCAAATACAAGCATTTCGCGGCTCACTCTGGCTGCCACGAACTTGTTTTTGCAAATTAGTCAAGTCCCGCTGCCCATTGTTCACCGGTACGCTCTGAGTCGAAACTAGTTGCCGCTTTGCAGTCATTGTTGCCTGTAGTTCACATTGCGCTGAGCTAAGCAGTTTTAGAGCCTAACAGTATGAGCGTCAACTCGTAATGTTACGATTGGAATGCGTGGTTTTGGTGAACTCTCACAAGTCATAACCATATTTCACAACATAAGTTTGGAAACCGCGGGCGCAAAGATACTTTTATGTCAGATTGAACAGTCATCGACCAAAACACAGCCCAACGTCAGTTTTCGGACTCACAAGTAGGACAGTAGCGAGGCGTTTTGCGATCTTTTTTGTAGTTCATTCGTTTTTTTTTTACCTTTAAAACAGAAATTATCTCATCAAAGGCACTGAAGAAGAAGTTAACTGCACGCTCGTCTTTTGGGAAATAGTTCCGCAATTTACAAAATCATACATCTCGCTACTTATGGTTTTGAAACTTCGCTTGCTTTTGTGCGCGACCGCAACGTCTTTCCCCCAAACTCTGACGCTGTTAATTTTGCATCAGTTTTTGTAGCGGGACTGCAACAAAACAGGAACAGCAAAATTCCATTCGTAATTAAACGTAGTATGAAACGTTGGAACGAGCGGTTTTTACCTGATGGCATATTCGCCACAAACGCTACCCACACAGAGACGCACGAAGTGATTCGGAACAAGCAGGCTAAATTCGCCAACCCGAGTGGTCACACATTACCAAGCAAAAAAACGTGTTGATCAGCGAGTACTGTAACGACTGGACCCGGATCAGGACGGAGGAGCTTTTTTATTTCACTATGCCCTCTTCCAAGGACACGAAGGTTTGCAGTGGAAAGCGGTGGGATAGGATTAATTGCTTTCCGAGAAGCTTTTCAAACAATAAGACATTTGAAAAGGTACAGTACTTCGAAAACTTTCAGACAACAGCGTTTATCAACACAACAGCTGAGAGCAGAGGCAAAAACCCACCGAGTCGGTGGAAATGTTGAGTCGCGCCATCGGACTCGCGGGCGTGCTTCCGGCATGTAGTCTGTCACCTGCAATTTGAGAACAATAAGGAAGGGAAGGAACGCACGGAAATTTTCCAACTGTCCACAGAAAATGTGCGGAGGAATTCGCGGTGAAACAATAACTTTGTAAAGTATTTCTAAACAAAAATTTCGCCCGCATTTCTGGTTGGAAGCGCGGCACTCCCACTAATTTTACAAGTTTTTGATTGAGTAGTTCATTGTCAACAAGCAGAAAACATTATTTTGCAGTATAGATAAACGTTTTCGGATAGACACGGAACGGCAGACATAAAAATCGCTACAAAGCTCGAATCAGTTCAAAGTTGTACTGCCGAGAGAAGCACCATCTCCGCTGTATGTGGCTTTTGCAAATACGATGCAAAAAATAAAAGTAAAGGGTTCAACGTGTTTGCTGCGCATGCAATTAGCATTGTCCCTTACTACCTGTGAGACAGACCGCGCCTTTATCGAATAACTGCGAGTCGTCTGTAAAATTGACATTAGTGTGAGAGCCAGTTTGGGATATTTCAACCGATATTATTTTATCAATTCAAGCAGGTTTTGACGTCAAATATGTTGACATCACGGATTTTGCACGCCCGCAGAAATTTCAAACTCGGCGCCAGTGGTTTGCACCATACTATACAAGCCAGCCCAGCAAAGAGGATCTCCGGTTTAAGCAAGGTCGAATGATAATGATAAACTTCCAGCTCGAGACGTCGCGTTTCAAACGGAAATCAGTCGAAGCGGCGGTGCGGTTTTCTCACCAGTGACACCTGCCGGAGCGCTCGACTTGGCAGGATTGAGCAGTTGCCGCACGACGTATTTGGTGCCATCGTGCGACTGGCTGAGGTATTCTCGGACTTGGTTCCGTTGCGTCTCACGAACGTGGTACTGGGTCGGGTTGTGTAAGTCGGTCTCCACCTGCACAGAAGTGACACAGCTTGCAACGCTATTCGAAGATTACACTGGATTAAACTATAACGTTAGACACTGCGATGTTGGTAGCGGTGTTACCCAAGCGAATAGCGGCGAGATGGACAAGAATGCCAGTTCAATTTTAAACACCGCCGTGGTCGAATTGAAGAAAAAAACATTAATGACACAACTGGAGTACTGAGGTGAAACGGCAACTAGGTTTTCAAGCGAGCGAGGTTAGAGGAACGATTTTCCTCTGGTAGGAAACGATGCAACACCCGGGTCACACAGGAAAGCTTATTTTCAAATCACAATAACGAACGTAACAACGTTCTCGTAAAACAAAATGGCAGCGGGCAATGCGTGAGCTAGCCGATAGGCCATGGTTAAGCTGGGTTTGCACTGCGATATTCTCTCCGCCCAGGACACCGAAGACTCAACCAGGGTCCCTATGCAATTTTATATTTTATCATTTCCAGACTTTTCCGACTTTTTCTAGACTTAACTTTTCCGTAACACGACAAAAGCAAAGTGTATCAATCTTGAATAAAACATGAAAATGTATGTTAAAAGATGAAGTCTGGAAAATTATTTTCTTATTTTTTCCAGACTTTTCCAGGCTGGAAAATGACGAAATTTTTATCATACTTTTCCAGACTCTCTATGAACCCTGCTCAACCTTCGTACAATGGTTCTCAACTTTTTTAACGCTGCAGCATACAACAATAATCTAAACATTGTCGCGGCACAATTTCTCGCAATTAACACAGTAAACATTTAAAATATTGGCGCCACACAGATTAAAAGACACTGCAATAATACTTGCACATAGTTTTGACGCATTGCCACTGGTAAAACAACCGAAGTGCATGAAACAGCAATCGTAATCAAGGTAGCCACAATGCATCTAGGCCATGAAATTGGCCGAAGGTGCTATGTTCCTTTTCATCAATTAGTGAAATTTCAAGAAATAAACGAATGTTTAAAAAATGGGAGCAGCTCGGGGCTTGGAATTCAAATCGAGCCCGATCGACGCTTGCCACTGACCTGACAGCTATAGTATGCTCCATAAACTACATTTTGTTCGTAAAAATCTGTCGACTGTCCAGTATCAGGCCACCAGCGATGTTCCGAAGTGCTATGTGTTGGCACGCAGCAATCTGCTGGCAGCAAACCTGATGTGGCAGTGGACCCTGGAGGGTGAAACTTGCCACTCCGCATAAACGGGAGACCCTGACACTGGTCTAGCCATCGACGAGACGAGTGGCCCTTTCCAGAATCTCTGGTGAAAAACTTTCTTGATGGTATTCGATTAAACCCACAAGAGGGCTGCTCTACTTCGTAACAAAGGTCACCCATGACAGGCGACGTCATCCCTATATCGTCAGATCAGTCCCGCTGCAACGAACGACCTGTAACCTTTTACGAAAAAGCAAGCACGCAAAAATGCGCTTTATGACTATAACGCGGCAAGCTATGTGCGGCGCGCTGAAGTCGACGGCATCTACACCCTGACAGAAACACATTTAAGTCTATGCACGCAAAGTTCGTCTTCTTTGGCAGTTCGAACCATCTGCAATGAAAAATTAGTCTATGAGCAGGAAGAACTGCATCGCACATCGGCGACGGTTCAACGGAATTTAATATCGCGCTAATATGCAACGCCCGACGCAGTACAGAAGTCAATGCTCGAAGTGGGAAACTAAAAGCGGTCAGATAGCTAATCCTCGCAGATTACCCACGTTGGTAATGGTACGTACTGGACGGTTTGAAGGAGTTACGTCTCAAGCGGATTAATGAAACGCTTTAAGTTCAACACAGGAAATAGAAAGCCGTACGATGGACGACAAGGTATTGCAAACGTTGCGAGGAAATCGTCAATAAAAAAAAATAACCACAAACAAGTAACCACATCAGCAATGAGCGTCAACGCTTATAGCGACGTTTTGGACCTCTCCAACATGAAATTCTAAAATCTAGCATAATAAAACCATACTGAGCGGCACAATTTGAGGTGATTCGCATCTTCTAAAACAGAGGTTCTTAACTTGGGGTGCTAGCACCCCCAGGGGGTGCTGAAATCAATTTCAGGGGGTTGGGAAGGCCACATATGTGGCAGTCAAAGGTAAAAGGAAAACGTTTGGACGAACTTGTCTTTATTTTATCGTTATAGTAACCAGGTGTCAGCCAAAGGAAGGGTTGCTGGACTAATTAGGCGTGACCAAAATGGGTGCTGAGGTAGAAAAAGGTTAAGAAACGCTGTTCTAAAAGATGTGACATGTTGCTTGCTTTCACCGAACTTATAGAGGCGAAACCAGGCAGTGAGTCTGCGCTTCTAACATACTGGTGGACTTCAAAAAACAAGAGTCAAATTAGTGGAGCTATAAATAAACGTATAACCGGTCTTGCAACCTAGGAGATTACGAAAAAAAATCGTAGCGCCCTGATTTTGATGTTACAGTGGAACCCATTATGAGCGTCATTTCCTGAACATTCGTTCAGGCACCAAGTGTCTTGCTCAATCGAAATCGGTGTCTATGGGGTAACCCAGCAGGAGTGACGAAAAAATATTCTTTTACTTGCACTCAGTTCTTTTCGATTCGACCTTTCACTGCTAAATAAGCAAACAGCAGTTAAAAAAGTTATCAGGAAACTCTCTCTGTAACTGGATCTTTGTAGAATCGTAGAAGCTGCGAGTGTCAAAACTACAACTGAGAAACGAGTCCGTAAGAAGTTCCAAACGCGACGGCGCTCAACTCTCGGCAAGACAACGGTACAGCAATATTAATATATGTACATGCGCTTGTAACGACTGCAGCATACCGCAAGGCTTCAATTATTACAGGTGGTGCTTAATTGGCTGTTGTTATAAACAAACGACTTAGCGATATTGGGATGACTTAAATTTAGATAAAGCAAGAAAGTTCTACGAAATAGCTACTCTAATAACAGCCCTTGGTTGCGTCCAGTAACTCCAGAATAGACTTATGGCTTGGCATTATTATTTCGTTCTTCACTGCGTAATCAGCTACAAAAACTGGAATTTCGTTACTCATACTCTGCCAAAAAAAACTCGTCAGCAGACAACAAAAAAATCTCGTCGTTTAAAACCCTAAAATTGGAATCTCAAAACCAGGGGCGTAATGAGGGAGGGACAAAGGGGCACAATGACCCGGGCGCTGAATCACCGGGGGCGCCGAAAAGTTCCAACAATGTCGCAAGAACTTTCTTCAGGAAAGTGCATTTGATCCCGAAAGACTTTGTTTGAACATGGGGGGCGCCATACTTTGTTTCTTGCCTCTGGCTCCATCTAGCCTCGGTACGTCCCTGCTCAAACCGCCAACTCATTTTTAGTGTTGAAAGCAAAATGCTTTTGTTCACATCTCCTGTGAAGTGCTATACGTCCATCAGTTACCTGCGCCATTGACATCACAATGATTTTCAGCACCCATAGCTGCCGGCCGGCAACGCGCAAAGCACAACACACAAACTATCGACCACGTAAGTCGTAAAGAAATCATTCACATTCGCATCAAACATTTCCAGTCACACGGAGGGTTTGAACTCTGCCACAAGTTTTTTTAAAGATTTTTCACACCGTCTGTAAAGAGCAAATGTCTTGAAAAAAACAACTAAACAATTGTCATTCCACTCTTGGGAGGAACAGGAAATTTGACAGATTTTCGCATAAGCACGCACACAGCTTTGTCTTTGGAATAACAATGATGACACAATAACGCCTATGTTTTTTTTAAAACTACCCTTTTTATTTGATAATCACGTGGTTAACAAACTTTTGCAGTACGATGCACTCGGAATGAAGATGCCTGCCTTTCTTTCATTGAATCACAAAAAAAATTTTTCAAGCACTTTTATGTCCGAATATCACCGAGCAAGACTTATTTCTCTTCATTATTCTTAAACGAACTTGGCTGTCGTCTTGTTGCGCTACTTTAATACGTGCGCCCACCATTGTTTACGGTGCGCGCATCCTAAGGGACGGAAATCAGTGAAAAGCTCCTGTTATGGACCACGAGCGACATCTAACGCACGAAAATGCCATGGCAAAGACCCTGGAAAGCATCGCAGCACTCAGCTATGCAAATTGTCGAAACACTTTTTAACCACGTTAATGCTCGCTTACAGATTGAGTCGTACATGGAATTAAATCCGGATCGCACAACGATTAAAGGTCGACGAGTTATTGATTCATCAGAAAGTTTGTCACAGTATAGTGGTAAACAACTGCATGACGATTGGCGTCAGTGGATTCAACAACAGCGCACATCTTGAAAGATATGTCAGAAGAACCAGTGGATTAGTCTGATGAGCTACAGCAACTGCACTAGAACAAAAGTTAAGCTGCAAGTGCCCGGTAAGTTGAAAGTACTGCTAAATTAATCCATAGATAAAAATAACAGTTTTTTGCAGACCTGACAACTTCACGTTAACTGTAAAGAACGTACCATAATCAAAGATTTTCTGAACCTTCCATTAAAGCGAAACCGTTCGACAATACGATAACCTTTCAGCTTCAAAATACGTTTTCACTCATTTGCAACTGTTCGCATATGTTGTACGAAAACATGTTTGTACTTGGCTTGGCAAAAAGGTGTAACTTATAGTGAAAATACTGAAACAAAAACAATGCAAACATTCCCAATGTCTCATATCAGCGAGGGTCACATGTCCTTTTCTCTCCGATAATTGGAAAATTAGCATGCGTAAATCAAGGCATGCCACCTCGCATGTAACCCATAAAAGCTGTACCCTGTTAAAGATACGATGCCAGCAATGTCAAGTTTGGTTTACATATATAGCACAATGTCCTTTATTTAGCGCAGATCTGCGGGAAGTCGCATGGTTTGTTCATCATTGGTAGTGCACCGCACACGTTGCTTGAAGAAATCATCCTTAGCTGAGCGCTGACGTAATCCAAGGACATGGTCCATGACGGGACAATCTCTTGCGATTCGTGAGCAATTCATTATTTTCGAACTGTATTCGTCGAGTAGTGAAACCGTAAAGCACAGATATTCTGTACGTCGTCGAAAAATATTTGCAATCGACGTGGTGCGCGAAGAAGGGAAGAACTTGACTTGTCGCCAAGCTTTGGGCGGCTGTATGGCTAAAGTGACGGAGCAATTTCTGGCAGCGTTCTTTTGTGTGTGGGTAAGCGTTGAAAATTTACAGAAAGTAAGGAAGACGAACGTCCCTTCACCGTTAGACCGCTGGAGCCAGAAATTGACGACGCCCAGACAAAAACTGAAAAACCGATACTTGAAAAAATTGGATTACGAAAAATATTGTTCACTTGCAAAGGTGAAATTTCTTTTGGAAGCGAATAATCGAGCTTCATTGCGTAAAAAACTGCATCAATACGCCGCCGGGTTTGCCTTTGCTCTTTTTTTAAACATGATAGGAAGCGTGACTGTGCCGAAGACAAAGATATTATTATTATGTCGTTGCAGGATGAGTTACGTTGACGATCATAATCAAACGCTTTTAGATACGCAGTCAAACAAAAATTCGGATAGGACAACGGTTTTCGGAATCCGCTGGCAAACCACTGACAAAACTAATTAGTTTTGAAGTTATTTTCAAACTTCATGAATTTATAGGTAAAGTGATAGTGGTACTTATAAGACCGTTCACTACGAATGGTAACCTGAAGGGTATTTTTCGAAACTACTCTTATCTCATCAAAACTTCTCGATCCTGATCTTACATCACCAGCACCGCATCAACCTACTGAAATCCATACCGCACTTTGCAATCCATTTGGGAAATTACCTTGAGGACTTCAGATGGCAACTGTGGCGTAGTTACCGCTATGGTTGGAAAATTTATCGCCGATGTTGCAGATTTGGCAGTAGACGTCTCACTAACAGCGCGATTCTGTTGCAGCTGCATGTCTTCCTGCAGTGCCTGCAAGAAATACACGGTAGGAAGTGTTGCAGACCACCAGAAACACGTGTCACGTGTAAGATGCTGGTATGTTAAATACACAATCACATTTTTTAAATAGGTTTAAAAGCAAGGGGCGACATAAAAAAAATCCATGAAACGAAAAAACAATAAATAACCAGTTGGTGAGATTTGTAGGGATCATTACAATAATTGAGAACAAGGATTTTGTCTGTGACAGACGAAGCAAACGCTATTTTTTTCTTTTTCGAAGATTTTGCGAAAACAAGCAAGAAAACAACAATTGTACATTCATATGACATTAGGAAGCCACGTCAAAAATTCAAAGCCATGTGCAGCAACAGATCAAGCGTCAGATTTTAATTGTAAATTCAAAACATTGGAACTATGAAATTATAAACAAAGATACAATTCGTAATGCAAAGATTTTGAAACATTGCAGTGTGTCTCAGCTAATATCAACAAGTTTGAGCTCTTGGTAGAAGATACTCAAATTGGGATAAGCTGAAAAGTTTGCTTTTGTTACAGGATAGGATTCCACATGCTTGAAAACTTATGATTAGCTGAAGACGCCCAACAAAACGAATTGCCTGACCTTTTATTTGAATTACATTTGCTAGCCATGTGACAAATGAGAAATACACTTTCATATTTAATACTAGGATAGCGGCTGACCACATCACTTGACGCATTCCAGACGTTGAAGTTCTCGTATTTTCGCTGTGTATCAATCTTTTCTGATGAAATTTTATGACAATTTTAATGAAGTTAGACATAGCCAAATTTGCGCAACTTTTTGCCTTAAAAATGGCGAAAGTAGCCACGTGCCTCCCTGAAACTGCCAGGCGTGTCAATCGACGCACTTCAGGTGTTCCACCAGGTTCCCCGGATACAGGTGTGATGCGCACTGCGCAGGGTGTTATGCAGGCAACGTAACGTGTGCAAAAGTTTGCGGAAATCGTGATAGTCTACCAAATGAGTGAAACTTGATAAACGTGCCGAAATACTACGATAACTTCTTTGTCGGATCAATAACCGACCTGTTTTTGGGTCTTTTAAATGCTGGTTGTTTAGATCTTTATGCATTTGCCAGGAAGATTGCGTTTGCGATCGTTTACTCATTTCGTTTTGAAGAATCACCACTGGTGATTATGTGGAACAAACTTCAGCATCATTTCTACCTTACCACAATTTTGACTAAATATATGTGGGAAATACAGCTTAGATCTGTTACAAAATCAGTTGACGCACGTGCCCATTTTAGGTAGTTTGAAAGTATGAAAAAATTCTAGTGTTGAAACACCACGTTGCAAAACAATGTAAACACGAAATTCATAAACATAATGGTTTTAGTTTTTTCATGAAATTTGGTTTGTCTCTGGACGTTTCAACATGACACAATTAGCAATTTCACACGAACAATTATTTTTTAGATAAAACTGCTAAGTCTCAGATGTATTACCTCAGTTTAATTGTGTGAACAATGTACTAGTGATTTAAAAACAAGTAGAAAGTTTCCAACTTGTACTTTTCTACATATCTTTCCATTTATGCTAAAGGAACAATTCAGTATTTCAAATCTCAGCAACAAATTCCCACTGCCTTCCACAGAATCAGCTAGCAATTTTTTTCTACTTCATTGCTATAAAACAGCAAGCTTTCAAAATGTTAAAAACTAATCAGCCAGGCGCATAAACAAATGCATTTTTGAATGTGAAACTTGCTTCACATCGTTTTTTAAACGTGTAGGAATAGAGCAACATGAGATATGAGTATGGTTCATTTGCACATGGCAGCCAATCATTCTTTGACATAATTTTGTAATAAGTTAAAACAAAACTGTTTGGCATGTGTAGGTTTATCACATGCCACCCAGTTGCAAAGTAACTCTTGATGAAAATACTCACCCAAAACACAACGGCTTATTCTATTTAACACTTAAGAACTCTAAAAAGCAGCTGTTTGAGATAAAAACTAGAAAACATGATTCATATCTTGCTTTAAATGCAGTGGTTATAAATTTTTTAACTGAATGAAAAAACACTTACCTTATCACGCTGTAGCTGCATCTTTAGATTTAGTCGACTTGTCATGTTGTTGCTGTTGATGTTCTTTTGCAAGCACAACTTGCTGCAATTACAGCAACAAGAATTAACTGGGCAATCAAGTTTTATCTCAGCAACAAACTATGGTATATATTATATAATTTTGCCTCTACTGATGATTGCATATCATTTCAGATTTAATTTCTTAACATTAACCAGGCAGTGAAGTCAGCCGCTTCCTGAAATGAAAACATTTCAATTTTTAAATACATCATACAGTGACTGAGTTGATTGCAATTGAGTGGCTTTATTTCAAACTGTGACAAGGTATTCAAACTTTCAATACAGAACTTGTGTTTTGCATTTGTGATGCAAAATGTATAACTGTGATATACCATTTTGTCTATGTGAGTATCTATGAAAGGAAATACTTTGAGCTAATTTTCATTGCTTGTCAAAGATCGCAGATAATATTGCATGCTGTAAAGGTCACAAACAATGCATTTTTGCACCAAATTATTATTGTGTGCACACAAAGTATCAATGCTTTCAATTCGAAAAAGTTTGAAAAACTTTTGTTGCTTAAAAAAAACTTTAAGGTGTCAGGGCCTTGACTTTGGACAAAAATGAAGGCAATATACATCCCATAGGCTTCACCCCATTACATTCATGTGACTTTTTTTCATTTTGTTTTGGAAACAAACACACACAAAAAACAACAAACAAACAAGATAAAATAAACAAGCAAACTCATAATTTTGATTTCATATTTCCATCTTCCCGAAGTACCTAATATAACCAGATGGTTTTCTAGTTAGATAAGATAGTGCAATGTTAATGGGGTTTAAGGTTTGTACCATCAGAAATTTTTATTATGACAATGGGGAATACTTAAGGTAGCATATAATTGACACGGGTTAATATT
>JGI24022J15233_10009205_pt1 | contig 11105 bp, 6 predicted proteins | sample Ectturendosymbi2_FD_15233 | JGI IMG/M metagenome (IMG submission 15233)
CCCTGGTGGCGGTTTGTGTAATATGGACCAGTGTTACAAATGACAATACTTGTATAAAGTACTTGGAAAGTGTTTTATGGGCTACGTTCATAGGAACATCGTACAGTACTCTGCATGGTACAATCACAGTATTCGAATACGATACAATACGTACAGGCATACTGGCACATGCATTTTGAATGCGTGTTTCATTTCCCGAGGTGCAATCTTTAGTAGAAGCGGGCTGCACGGACGTGCAGATTGCTTGGCCGCTTGAGTGCACCGTGCGCGTCTTTAAGTGCCTTGCTCAAGCGCACAGCAACGATAACACAGGCAGGTGCATGGAGTCGACCATTCGATCCGTAATCATCGCTTGGCGTTGCGCTGTTGAAGCCGCGTACATATTTGCACCAGCAGACAATTACCGTACAGTTTCTTGTCTGGGAGAACACAGCATGCAAGGAACTTCAACCCCTTGAGTTAACAAGGAAGGTACCGAGAGAATTTGCCTATAACCGCACCTCTAGGGGATTGCGTAAAGAACGTTACTGGCGAATTGGCGTTATAAGCGAATTGAAATGCATGTAAAAGAAGCCATCGAGACCGTAAAAAAGGTAACGTTATAGATGAATTGACGTTACAGACGAAGCCGTTAAACGAATTCAACTGTAGAGAACAGATTTACAAGAGGTATCAGGCTCCATTCGAATTAAACTAAAAAAGTTAGTTTCAGGGCAACATGTTATTTTCAGGGCTAATTTTTTCCGCCCCCGCAGTAAAATGCCTTCCCGTTCGCCTATGCAAGAACCTCTTTTTTCACCAAATATTCGGTTTTGGAGAAATACGGTGCGTTACTTTGCATTCTCTCAAGGGAGTCGTATTTTGCAAAAACTTATAGTAAGCCTAGTTTCATGCATCACAAACTCTAACTAACCTAANAATAAACTATCAAATACTGGAAAATGGAAAGCAATTCCTCTTCAACTCACGTCAGAGTTATCCAGTGCTACAACGGGCACATTTACGGCTCAATTCAATCTGGGATCAATCATCATTCTGATGCAAATTGAGAGCCCAACAGAACTGGCAGTCTGCTACAAGCCTTATTGCAGACACGTATAATGACCTTTTCTAAGGCTTGTGGTCCAGTTTTCCACGCTACACCTACAGCATCTATCTGCTATACGAGACTAACTGCAAGGTGAAAAATGCAAAAACACCTTATGGAAAGCTACGATTCATGAGATGCATTTTGTAATTTCCGCAGACCACAGAAGCAGTCATAATTTATATTCGACTTCCACAAAGATTGTATTATCATAAAATACTTTTAACTTCGTTGAGAGAATGCAACACAACATACCTTAGAACACTGTTTCTCAACCTGTGGGCCATGGCTCACTGATAGGCCGTAGCTGAGTTTGAGTGCGCCACGGAGTTAGACTAACATATGCTAGAATAAAGTCATCTAGACGTCTAATTACTACATCGGGGGATACACTCTGATTGTGTTCAGCAGCAATATTCTCACTGAAATGCATACAGGAATAAATTCGATACTTTAGAATAATGTGTATTTATTTATGCGTATAAAAGCACAGCCTATATGCTAACAAGGTAGTGGGCCACGCTATTACCAAAAGTTATCTGTGCCACTTAAGCAAAAACATTGAGAAACACTTCCTTAGTACAAACAATGTTAGCCATGAGTCATTTAGATCGAAAACGCAGAAAAAAGAACATGCAACATTTGAATTTACACAACATGGCTTACGCGCAAACTTCAGTGGGAAATACTTTTCTTAGCGATGTTGGGGGTAGTAACCAAGAGAAGAGTCGTCATCAAATTTTTGCTTGTGATATATGTTTTTGCGAAATGTTTACTTTCATAAATTGTTATTTCACTTTCAAAGAATTGATGTTCTCAAAAGTGTTTGGCAGTAATTTTTTTCAATATAGCAAAATATTCTGATGGTACAAACAGGCCACAATGGTGAGCCCATAGATTTGCAAGACTACCACCTAGAACTGCTTACCAAATAAGTAGTCATCCACTAAACCTAAAGTTACATGTGAAACGAGGACGAATAAATATGATTTATATTGTGAACAATATGACCACACACATCAAAAACATTATTTTATTCAACGTTTCAGTTTAGTCGTAAGCCAATATCCGGAACATTAATAAAATATCACAGTGACGCAAAAAAGTAAAGCCGCTGATCATCCTGATGATTCATTACGACTAAACTGAAACGTTGAATAAAATAATGTTTTCGATATCTGTGGCTATATTATTCACAATAAGAATCTACAGCAACCCCGTGCATTGCTTTTTGTTTACCAAAATGTGATTCAACTTCAAAGGGGATATTTGCAAGGGGACCAAGGCGCGAGCTTCGTGGAGCCACCATTGAATCCGGTACTGAGACCCTTACCCGTCTCCACAGAAAAAAAGCTTTAAAGGGCAAAATTGCCTAAACCAGTGGTTGTCAACCTTTTTTGTATTGGTACACACTTTTACATTTGCTTGAAAACCTGTACACCTCTTGCCATGCACTAAAATGTAGTGCTGTAGAGTAAAATTTAAGCGATTTTTACGCTGTAAATATCGCTTAGCCGATTTCAAATGGTAAATCTTGCAATGAAAATCACGGCCAATGAAAACGATACAAAAGACTTATTGCAAACGTTTCGATAACTCCTGTTATCATCATCAGTGCACTGCAGATGAACCTTGCAAAATGTGAAGTTTGTGCTCATGTCTACGATATGTAAACTGCAATGTACACGAATTTGATTTCTGTTTAGGCTGTTTACTTGATTTGCTGACAGCGGCTTGCTGCAGGTCGAAGCCTGAAGTGTTTAAGCCGCTGTGCGAAGGCTTGTGTCGAGCAAACTTTCTGACTTGCGAAATCGCTGACTTACCGCCATTTGCGCATGCTCAGAGTGATTTCCAGGTAATGCTTTTCGCAAGGTGGCTGTTCACTGAGATATCAAATATGCTGAGAACCGATGATTAGGGTTTATGGTTTATCTTCAGTGTTTATGGCTAGAGTCAGTGTTTAGCGTTAGATAAAGAAAACTAATTGACGTCTGAGACTAAGTCAAATATATTTATTTATATTTCAAATATATTTCAGTGGTGAGGTATTTACAAAATGTCGCTTATTATGGACTATCTGACGTCTAACCAAAAGTAAATTTTCGCAGACATCAAACACTTCATTGCCAAGTTTATTCCTTTACTCTGAGAAGCGAAACAACTGACATACTCGTGCAAGAATAGATCAGAATTTCGCAAAGGTCAGAAATTTCGCTTGTCCTGTCATGCGAAATCCCTGACCAGGTCAGAAATTTCGCTTAACGCCGAGAACACCACGGGGTCATGAAAAAATGTCACAATATAACTATTTCATCAAGGTAGGCTGCGTTCAACACAGTTTCGTATGCCATCAATGAAGATAATAATTTTTTAGGATTATAAGTATGAAAACCCATATCAAAAAGAAGTTGACTGCTGAAGGGATAAAACATACTCATGTGAGGACAGTAGAATTGGAGACCCCACTTCACCTTCGTGAACCAAAGATTTGGAACCTCTGTGTGAGTTTCGCGCAGAGTGTGACATCTGAACTTCGGATCACATAGCAGTACAGTCTGCTTACAAGTGTTAGAGTCCCATGAACCCACCTGGAACTGACTTGCCTGTACGAGTTGGGAAGTAAATAGCCTAATTTGGAACTCGCGTGGTGAACACTCACGCGAATTGAAATCCTGCATTAGTGTAATCCCCAGCACACACAGACATCCACCTGCGTGAGCGATGTCAAGGCAGAAACAACGGCTACAGGTCCGCAACTAGCTGATATCTTCGGGGGTCAAAATGATTGCAACTTGTTGTTTCACCAAGCAACTAACATGTTCTTGACGCGTTCAAAGCGACTTTGAAAATTACAAGGGGATTTGCGGGCCTGAATAGCTACGAGTATTCCACTGCGAGTGCATTGTAATGCATCACCAAAATGTGCAACTATACGTAATTTTGTAGTTTATGAAGATCGACTTGAAACAAATTTATTGCAGCTATTCGCGCAACCAAAATTTTCAGAATGGTTTGCTATAATTTCTGCTATTGTTTTTGAGGCCAACGTTGTTGCTGCTCAAAAACAAGCATAATTGGCAACGATTTGTTTGTTTTTTGCAAGATTCCATTGCCGTCAATTCTTTTAGTGCCCCCCTGCCCTACCGCTGTTCTGGCGTCCCTGATTCCAGAAATTCACTCCTGACACCCTCCACACGATCTGTAAGTGTTCTGTGCCAAAAAACGGTGGCTGCAGTGAACTCACAAAGGATTCTTGATCAAGTGATGGTCATCTGACCAACATTACAAACAAACAGGCAACAAAATACAGAAAATTCACACTCTCTGATAGACACGGTTTTAAAATCTGTGAAAAGTTACCACACTCAGCTAGAGCAAAGAACAATGCATGTCATGTTACTATTCTTGAAAATCATATATCCCTTACTCCCCATCACAGTGGTACAACTTTGAAAATTCTGGTACACCCTGGGGTGTACGATACACCCGGTTGACAAGCACTGGCCTAAACAAACAACTGATATCCTAATTAAACGAAAGTTCAAGCTGAGTGGAAATCTTATCTATTGAACATGAACTCTCACCAAGATGTGAGCTCAAACCCACCTCAGAAATTTGCATACAAATATTCTATCAGTAGCCTTCTCATAGTCGTAGTGGAAAGTAATTATTTTGTAGAAAACAATTGCCTAAAATTTTGCAGATTTTCCTTGAAAATATGATGGTGTAAAATCGGTGTCAAAATATTTTTGAAGAGAGTTTGTATTAATTTTTTCCATATAGTCCAGGCTCTGAACTAAAAAGGGTCAAATAAAACATGCTCTTCGCTAAACTCATTCTTTCCACCGAGATGTTCTTTGGCGAATCGATGTCTTCAAGTTGGGCTACTGACAAGCACTGTGCGACAGAATCTCTGAAGTGCTTTCAAGAGGCTTTTATTTTTTTGTTCACTAAACTACCATTGTTGCCTCCAGCTGCTGACCTGACCAAGTAACTGTTTTCGTTAATAGTATGTCACAGTAAACGCGAACCACTCTAAACATTGGACCAACCAACCTCACGCAACCATTCTATTGCCCCGAATGTCATTTTTCGAAATACTTTTTGAAACAAGGCCATTATAAAACTCTCCATCAAGATTAACGATTGCCGTGTACAACCCAATGAACACATGTTAATCGACCAGAAGTATCTACGCAGTTAGCACGGCGTGCAGTTCCTAATAACATCTCCCGTTCTTCTATGTTTCACCATTTTCCGGCTTGCTGCTCTGTTCTCAACTATTTCATCGCATTCCATGAAACTACGCTACTGCCACCAGAACTTGGATTCACACACACAAGATAAATAATTTACCCGACAAGCGTTGGATTTCTTTGGATCCGGTTGAGCGACTTCGACAAGAGTTGAAACAATTGAGGCGAATGACGTATTGATTGCCTCGTCTGGCGCCCAAGTCGTACTATAGCGCTGAAGGGTCAGGCTTGGGCATGTAACAACAGAAAAGCTCCCCGCTGCTTTTGATTTGGCGTTGCTACCGCCATGTTTTGGTTTTGTGTTGTTATGTGATTGTTGAGTGTGACGTTTTCTAAATTTAATAAACTGAGGTTTAACAGACAGTGATTGAATTTTGTCACTGCAACTTTTCGCTTCAACCCCACTCTGTGTACGAGCCTGTATGCATTTGGAAAACACAAATTTTAGCGTGACCAGGTATAACCAAAACCAATTCGCTGCAGGCTCAGGAAAATGCGACTTGACAGTGGTGGATTTGAAAACTTTAACTTCCCGTTATGAGTTTTGTATAAGGCAATGGACACTAGGTTCGCAGGGCTCCACACATTTGAAGCACCCTGTTCGCAGGATTTCACGTAATTGGCAATTAACAAACGATTTACAGGGCTCGACAAATTTCAAAAACAGCTTCGATAGAACCGGTGCAAAACGCTCGAATTCCACAAAACACCACTGAACGAAAGCTCATGTTTTATATTCCTGCTTCCAGAAAATGTTTTTTGAAAAAAGAAACACTCTAGTATCGCTGAATTTTAGTCTCTTTGAAATCTACAAATTCAGTTCAACAAGGTCTGTTTCATAAAAACAGGATGCTGTGGCTGGCAAAAGCCGCCAGGAATATGACTAGCTTTGAAACATGATCTATTCACAGACTTTCTTCGTTTCGACAGTGATTCGTTCTACTTTCACAGCCATATAATCAAAACTTATGCTACGTTGCGCTTTTTCCATTGTGAAAATTTTGAAACTCTTCTCACACTATATCAGTGATTGGAAGTTTGGATTTAATAGCAAATTGTTTGCAACGGATGTTTATTTTTGTAGTTACTAATGCCATGTAAAAAACGTATCTGTTACTTAAAACGTGGGTAAACATGCGTAACAGAAGATCAAAATTTTTGCTTGGATGTCAGTTTCCAATAAACTGCATGTCGTAAATACTATCATTTACCTGCACTTCTAAAATGTAGGTTTAAATTTTCAGGAAAACAAAACACAGCATAAAAGCAAATGCATCGATTGCAACAGACAACTACTCGTGGGAAAATGTGAGTCAAATATCGAAATAATCATGTTCAGATAATATTTAGCTGTTTTTGTGTAAACAGCATTCCTTTTTAGTTAAAACTAGCCTGTCCTTTAGTGATTTTGCACAAATTCCTGACATTTACAGAATATTTAGGGCTTTTTAGGCTATCTCAAAACATGGCACATGCGCTAACTTGGTCACGTTCGCCGTATTTTTGAGTGTCGTTTATCAAAAAACGTTCTCCAGTGCAGGGGTTCCCAACGTTTCTCTGACCATGTACCCCTTCATCATTTCGACAGATGAGCATGTACCGTTGAAATTTCATGGCAAATTTCTGAGTAAAATAACAAAAATCCACTGCATTTTTATTATAATTTTTAGATTTTTAGAATTATAAAGATAGACTACGTTTTTATGCCTCAAAGTTAATTTGCTGCGGCTGTGCAATGAATCTTTTTCTTGAGATAAGCAAATGTAGGCTACTCCTAGACTAAAGGCACATGTACCCCAGATTGGGAACCCCTGATCTAGTGGATTGAGCTCTTGCATGCACTGTTGGCCGACTACTACTTTATTTCAGAGATGCTGTAAAAAGGGATCTTCAGCAGCTGAAAATCTTGTCCTCTGAGTAGGAAATATATGGGGTGAGATAATAAGTGGGGGTATAGGTTAAGGCTTGTTTGACCAAGGTTTTCTGACCCTGGCCTCCAACCGCCTGGCGCAGTGGTTCTTAACCTATTTTGTCTCATTTACCCTTTAACAAAATCAAAAATTATTTTATCCCCAACAATGTGTAGTGTGTGAGGCATGGCTTTTCTGGATAGGGTCCAAGGCAGGTTCTCCTGGAAAAACGTTGTAAACTTCACTCAAACACATGAAATTTTATGCTTACTGGAACCAATTTTAGGGTAATGCTTGTGTGAAACTTATCGGTCTCTGAGATGAAACTTTAGTAAAATGCTTTTACAAGCAACCATGACTGCTTTTAAAAGAAATGGTTCGCTGAGCTTGTTGAAATTCTAAAAGCAGTTTCATATGAACCGGCATATCACTGAATCAAGGGGAAAAACGTTACGTAAGAATACACAGCCATGTTTTAATTTTTCTTTTACAGAAAAATGACAAACAATATCAACCAGTCAGTCACTCAGTGAGACTTTTTAGCTTTTTTTCTATGCACAATATCTGAGATTCTGGGAACAGTGGTCGACAGAGATACTCATCCTTGAGAACCAGTCGAGATCGAGTTTTTGTTATATGGTCATCACTGAGGAGAACCCTGCCTCGCATAGATACGTACTGTATTTTGAAAAAGTATAATAACTTCAAATGTGCGCTTCAACAGCGTTGGAAGCTCTTTGCCAAATCCACACCAAGATTTTGAAAAGTCACAGTTGCAAAATGAGAATATGGAATCAAGCATTGTTTAACATTGAAAATCAATCAATTTATCTTTACAAAGCACTTTGAGAAGACGAGCCTGTGCCTTGATAAAATATACACGTTCAGTTACATGTTTCAAAACTGTTGTCAAATATTCTGGAAGGGCTTTACTCGCCAGTGCACGGCGATAAAGATCATATGGGGTAGTAATAATGTGCAATTCCCGTTTTTATTCACCAGAGTTGTAAAACCTGACTTCATTGAGCATAGAGGAGGGGCCGTCTGTGCATAGCGAGCCAACGTTTATTTTGTTTTCCACGGTTTTATTTTGTAGAAAAAAAGTATTCATTTTTCCTGATCATCAGTCACTTGGCTAGTCGTCTCTACACTTTCGCACATTAAGAATTAAATCTTTCAACTCAACCGCATGTAAATATCGACAGTAAACCAACAAATACGCGCAGTTCGACACGTCAATTGACTCATCTAGCTGCAGGGTGACTCTTGCCTTATTACTTCGAATTTCATCTGCTACGTTCGATCTAAAATATCACGAGACATAACACGTATATCAGGGGTCTCACACTCAATTTGCTCCGTGGGCCACATGAGCACTTATAAGGTAAGCCGCGGGCCGCATTATGACCAGGNCCGTAACCAGCTTGGGCCATCAAGGGGGGGAGGGCGAAGAGTGCTGAGAGGGTCCCAAATTTTTAAACTATGTCCGACACATCTTTCCAAGGGGGCGAAAATTTTTCTAGGGGGGTTCCTCCCTGTGCCCCCCTGGTTACGGGCCTGATTATGACGCTGACGCAACAATGGCGGTACCTGAACTTACTACAAACATCGTTTACATGTTATTTCCTGTGAAAGGCATCATGAATTATAGGCAAATCATTTCTAGCCGTCTCTACATTGGTGTTAACCATTTCTAGCAGTCTAAGGAACTTGTTCTCTCGCTAGCCGAGCACTTTTAAACACCGATGAATAAAGTAAAGAACGTAAATGTTATTCACTTCATTCATTTGCATGCCTGCTTTTCCTCTAGGGAGGGTTGCGGGGGCAGCAGCCCTAGAAGGACTTGGAATATTTCACGGCCAACAGCAATTTCAGATAGTTCTGCTGGGTTCACACCAAGACGGGACTAAGCAAGGTCGGAGACAAAGTCACTCCACCTAGGCCTGGGAAGACCCCTGGGCCGCTTTCCTGTGGGTTTAGCCAGCTGGACGTGCCTCACCAGGTCTTTCGCGGGGCATTCTGTACACATGCACTAACCAACATATCTGTGATCTCTCAATTCGGAGAACGTGGTTCCACATTCAGAGCTCTGTGAATTTCACAGCTGTGCTATTTGTCGCGAAGTGTCATACCGTGGACTCATCGCAAAAATCCCATCTCTGCTGCTTGCACCTTAGATAATATTCTTTCCATCATTACCCAAGATTCAGGAACATAGATAAGGATCGGAACAAAGACCGATAAAAAAACTGACAGTTTGCGGTGTTTGAAAGCTCCCATTTTATGACCACAGAGCGATAAAGCTTACGCAGAACTGCATTAGCTTTAGCAATCCGTGCATCAACCTCCTTGCTCCACCCTCCGTCACACGTAAATACCAGCCCTAGGTACTTGCACTTCTCCACCTGCTTCAGTGTATTGTCACTCACTTGCACCATACACTACACTATCTTTGGTTTGCAGAGAGATATAATATCTCTGTATTTTTAGTGCTCATTTTTTCATTCCGCCTCGGTCGCACGCAGCTGAAAACCGATCGAGTGCATGCTGAAGACCCTGTTGAGAAGACGCTAGCAGTACCAAAGTCTGCAAAAAGTAACGGTTGAACCTGCAGCTCACAACTATGACACCCTCCTCGACTTGGCTGTTACTGTCTATCCAACTCACGCAGACTACGAAGAGGAGTGGTGACAGCGCACACCCTTGTCGAAGTCCAACAACAACGTTGAACGGTTGTGATTTACTCTTCCGTCACATCACAAACTTCTGAGCAGGAATACAGTGACTTGACGGCCAGCAACACCTGTGCCCATCGACACCGTACTTCTGCATCAGTCTCCAAAGCTTTTCACGAGGAAACCAGCCGTATGCTTTCTCGAAGTCGACAAAACGTGTGTAGACGTTTTTGGTATACACCCAAGATTTGTCAAAAATTTCTGGAGAGTGAAAATTTGGTCTGTAGTGCCACGGCCGGGACGAAAACCTCTCTGGGCAGGCCCGCAACCAGCTTGGGACACCAGGGGTGGCGAAGAGTTGTCTGAGAGGGGCCCAAATATTTTAAACTATGTCAAATAATTTTCAACTATGCCCAATACATTTTCCAGGAGGTGACAGCACCCCCCTGGTTACGGGCCTGGCACTGGATATCATTCAGCTTTGTTTCGTGGCATCTTTTACAAGGCATTTGGCAACGTAAATACCAATTGTACAAAAATTTCCAGAAAGCATCGCAGGCCGCACAAAACACCCTCGCGGGCCACATGTATAAGCGCCCGCCGGCATCGGCCCCGCTTAGACTGAGCGCGTAAGGTGAAACACGAAGCGCGCAAAGCTTAACAGTCAAAGTCATAACATCCCCGATGGTGCGAAAACCATCGGAAGCTTTCTTTGGCCGAACAGCTAGGGGCGAAGCAAACCGACTCAAAATATGCGGCCCGCGTGTGTGAGACCCTTGACTTATACGAAACGTGCCGTGTGGTTTGATAAATAAGCTTTCTTAAGTTTTTTCTTTTGTTCTCTTTTCGATTATATCCAGTAGTGTACTGTTTGACAAGGCACACCCCAATTGTATGCGGATTTTTTTGCTATTGCAAAAGCAACGCGCCAGGATGCTTCAAATCCTAACGTGTCTTATTTACAAAACGAACCCTGATATAGGAAAATCATATCAGGCTGTTTAAAAACTACATCCTCTTCAGATGTTCTGCTTGATCTAAACCTTAAAACCTTAATCCATCGCAGAGAAAGATCTATACTCCGCTATTTTTCTAAAATAATTTTTCGTTTGGTACCCTGCCCTTTCCCTTTGAATCTCTTTAGATCGTTCGGTGAATTTGTTCCCTACACTTTGCG
>JGI24022J15233_10009206_pt1 | contig 11104 bp, 5 predicted proteins | sample Ectturendosymbi2_FD_15233 | JGI IMG/M metagenome (IMG submission 15233)
TAGGGGGCCCACTAGTCAAACACTCAGAAAAAGTAGGTGAGCCCGAATGCCTATACTGGCTGAAAAAACGAAAACACCCCCAAAAAAACAAAAAACAACAACCTACTGAAAACCAAAAGAATACTAAATATCTTAATGTCAGCTAAAGGGGGCCCAGTTTTTTCATTTAGCTTGGCAAGTGGGGGCGGATCGCCCCCTTTCCCCCCCGTCAGTTACGTCAGTGCCCCTGACCACACCTGAATCCTGGTAATTAGCTCCTAAATTAATTCCACTTTTCTTCTATAAGCACCAAATGCTTGACTTAATGATGAGGCATGGGACTAGATTCTGAGCACTGCGTAAGTAAACAACAAAACAAATGGAGCAAGTGAAAACGGAACTTTTGAGCAAATTATTGATCTCTCTGCATCAGTGATAAACCACATTCATATAGCAACTACTAAGCAATTAATGCCACACAGTTTTATCTGAACATGGAGCTACATACTAAACAATTTCAAATAGGTATGAACAGTGCAGTAGCAGCCCAACTCTTCCCCCCCAAAATGTTTACATGGGCTCCCTAAACGTGATTTCTACAAAAAAGTTCTGAAGTGTTGCTGTATTAGCGTTATTGTTCGTCATGATTTGGTTGTCGCTGTAATTTATCTATCGCAGGGCTGCTCAATTGGCGGAGCGTGGTCATACAGCAAAACAAAAGAAACCACTATAGTGTCAGAGTAGCACACATGAAAACTATTATACAACAATAACATTGATAGTATCATAAACAATGTCACATTATAGCATTATTAAAACGGCTTCGAGTGAGTCTTTTGGCATGCAAAAGCCTTAATGACATGATCCAAATCCAGAGAGCGCACACAAGGAGCTTCAATTGACAGCATTGCTGATGAGGATAGTCTGCTATCTGTCATATGAGACCTGTTGAAGGTTTTGATCAGTTTCAGTTTGATGAAATTCCTTTAGGCGCTGGCTACAGTTTCTGGGCAGTTTAACATAATCTGATGTGCAATACATACGTCAGGATAAACGTCATCAAGACGTGTCTTGAGAATAGAGCTTAGCTGTCTGAACAGACGCTGCGCAAATGAGTCACTTTGGTTGTGACCGCCAAAGGTTTTGCATTATTTGTATTTTCATACATTTCCTGTTAATTACTTAGTATTGTTGCTTTTCGACTAACACTCCGTTGTTTGAACTTTGACAAATTACACATACTTTGTTTTCACGTGGCATACTTAGCATAGCGACGCTTAATATCAGACAAAGCAATGAAAACAGAAATTTTGGAAAGTCCCATTTTTTTATAAAAGCTATTTCCTTTATTTTGGAAATTTTTTTTGAGATTGCAAGTCACTTTGCTGCTCGAGCACATTTTCACTTTCCAAATTACTTTGTGGAATGTAAGACACTTATGTTCATTAGCAATTTGTACGATTTTTGTTGACTAAAATTTACCTTCTAGAAACAATAGGGAAAGGGCCGTCTTTAGTCTCTTTGGCTGCGAAAACGTACGACAGCTTACCTGTTTAAAGAATGGATATTCAACATTCATTTTTCTTTTGATTTGAACCGATCTGTTTCACTTACAAACTTGTGCTCAGGATGAGGAATGGAATGCCTGCTCGGAATGCATAAGGAACTGCTCCAATCTGCATCTTCCGTGCGACCAAGTGCATTGTGAACCACAATGTGCTTGTAAGAATGGCACTGTTAAATTTAACCACAAGTGCATTCCAAAAGAAGAGTGTCCTTGCTTTTATTTAGGGCGCGCTTATGAAGAGGGTCAAACGCGCAACGAAAGCTGCAATACTTGGTAAGAAGTTTTAATTCGCTTAGGGCGTTAAATTTATTGTTGGTGGTGATTTCGCAACACGCTTTTAATTCGATTAGTTGCAATAAAGCTTACCAAAACAATCCTTGTATACAACTCTTTCAAATAATGGCTTGATCGGACATGTTATTGCATCCGTTGCATTGTCAGCCTTAGTTGTGATTTGTAGGGAGCTAGCACTCACAAAGTTTTTTTAACGCCCATGCAACAACCTTTCGCCTGCTCGGACGCTTCACTAATTCCGCGCATCAACAGAACTGCAGGGAAGGGCTGATCCAGGGGGGCGATTGCCCCCCTAAAACCTACGAAAGTAACTTGTTCATCATGATTTTGTACAATTCGGAAAACAACATTCGCGATATAAGGTCATTTTGCCGTCCATTGTTTTGTCACAGCAGTGTTATGAAATCTACTTCATCTCTCTTACAGTAGTGAGCCCGTAGTGAGAATTGACAACCTAATGAATATTACTGAAATCACCCCAACCCCCTAACCTTACTGGCTGGACCCGCCCCTGGCTGCAGACCCGCATACCCTGCAGCGATCGCTTACGGAACGGAAGATGGTCAGCGCAGACGCTTGTTGTCACAATTTAGGCGGCAACTTCGACAGCGATTGATCGTCAAATGCTGTTCCTGGAATGCAGCGGGATCGAAACAAAGCATTTGACAAGCGCGGCTTAAACTGAGCGAGCATACTTTCAGGGTTCCCACGCCGTATTAAAAGTATTGAATTTGAAAATCAGTTTTCAAGACCTTGAAAAAATATTGAAATTGCGAAAATATGCGTTAAGTATTGGAAAAGTATGGAAATTCAAAATGGAAAAGAAATTTGAAGTATCTGAGAAGTACAGTATTTTACTGAAGGCAAGGCACTTCATTATTTATGCAGTGTTATGTAACGTGCAAAATTGAGTCTCATGATTAAGAATTTCAAAAATGAACAGAAGTAAAGGTATTGAAAATTTTAATTTTCGTATTGAAAAGGTGTTTAAAAAGTATAGAAAATGCTTTTTTTAAATGTGTGGGAACCCTGATACTTTGCTACCGGTTAACCGAGCGCGTGGCAAGCACTTAAAAGCACTTAATTATATTAGATAAGCACACAATAGCGCTTGAAAAGTTAATGTGCTCCGCAAACGACGACTGTCACTTTCTTCACCTTCTTTCGGTTTCGTTCACCCTGCCATTTATTGCTGCATTGCCATTCACCCTATTGTGAATGCATGGCCGCTGTGACAATAAATCATAGTACATCGAATGTATATCGTAAGACAACGGTAAGTGCTCTGCTTTATCCCCCGTATGCTTTCAGCCATGAAGCAAATTGGCTACGAACTTTCATGTTGCTTGAAAAATTGCGGGTACTTGTTCGGATGAATGCCGTTGTTTGTCAATGACTACGCATTTTGAAGGAGCCAAACGCTGGTTGCTATATTTAAAATCTGACAAAGCATTGAACGGACTGATTATCGCTCGCTACTTCACTTTTAGGAAGAAAAAAATCCATGCTTGATATAATCATCATCCCACTTTCGCCTTTTAATTTTCAAGGGGAGCTTGTTTTCGACGCTAACATTCCTTTTCAAACCTGGTTCCTTAAACTGTGAAGCTGCTGAAGCTATAGGGACCTGATCGATTTCACCTGCATGTTCACAATTACTTTCATCAAAACAAAATGTTGTACGTATTTCTTAGACATTCTGCAGGTATATTACTTGAGACATAAATGCCTATTAGATCTTGGAAAAATACCGAGTTGGTAACAATCAAATATCACAAATAAGCTACTCCTGTACTGAGAATTGTAAAGCCTGCACAGTACTCGTGTGTCTGGTTTTCATTCGAGGTTGGGAATGAAACTTTCGAAAGTGCCCCGATTCTATCAAGTAACCTTCACACAGGAGTGCAGGACCCTCATGCAGAGCACAGCACAGATTCCGTCACTCCGGTGAATAAAACGTGGCATTTCTCGGTAAAATACGAATATATCACTATCACGCAATGGACACAGACAATTGTGCCAAAGTACGTTTTTTGAAGTGATAAGTTGCTGACAGCTGTAGATGTGAAGTTAGAACTCTTGCCACTCGCCATATTATTTACGATTGCTGATATGTGTTGGATAAATAAAGAAGACACTCCACATTACTAGAGGATACAAAAAATTAGGAACAGAAATTTCATTCACCCTTCTTTTTTCATTCACACTGGCAACAGTCTCATTCACCCTGGGATGAACCATTCACCCGGTTAAGAAGCTCTGATCCAAGTCATCTAACTACAACCACCTCAACGCCAATTGGCGAACTCCAACTGCGCGATAATTCTTCTGCAGCAAACAAAGAGTATGAACAAAACGATGTGGGTTCACCAGCTCGCTTTTTCAGTCTTTAGTTTTTCAGGAACCTCGCTTTTTTCAATGCTTAGACCTGGGCTGACACGTCACTAACCGGGGAAGAGAAGGAGCGAAAAGCACGAATAGAAGCAGATTTCTGTACAGTCATAGCTGTCACAAAGTAACGATTCGTCGAAACCGTAAAAGCTGCACTGTCCGTCAAATGTTGTCAAATAAAGTTATGATTCAAGACTGCATCAAATGCAGCAAAGCCACTTGATCCTGGGAAGGGTGCACGTCATATCCGGCGATCGGGTTTTTAAACACAACGTGCAGCAGCGCTGTAGGATCGGTTATGCCATGTCAATTCGGTTCACAGAATCTATCACGCAGCCAGGTTTGCACACCAGATAAAAATCTATTAGACTGGGACAGCAACCCTTTAACGCCCGCACCGGCCGGTACATTTCTGGCCATAACTCGCCAGCTGCTAGAGCAAGAGAACTGATCAAACCTGTACGAATTCGGGAAGTCTTCTAGTTTCGATTTTAAAAAACTTTGAGTTTTGGGTTTGTGTTTTTTTGTGGGTAACGTCATAAGTGGGGTAGTTTTTGCGCTTTTCTGGACGAGGTCACCTGGTCCTGGGCGCCAATCCAACCAGCCATTTTAATGGCTCAATTTTTTTGTCACCAGGCTACGATCTGAGTCTTTAGAGCCCTTGATTGACATTTTTGCATATCTGGAGCCAAAATTATGGCTCAAAAATAAAAAATTGGGTAAAAACTCAAGTCCCACAAAAGACATCCTTGGCCATTTTGGCGATTGATTGAGCTAGACAGCTGTTCAAACCCTCTAAGGATGGGGAAAGTCTTATAGTTTAGAATAATTAAAGTTTTGAATGTCGTTTTTTTGTTGATGTTGACATGGTGGGACCATGTTTATGCATATTTGTTTATATTAGGATGACGTCATCATCCCCCGGACACCAACGCCAAGAGCCATTGTTTGACTCAAGCTTTTAGTGGATATTAGATTATAATACGAGTTTTTAGAGGTGGCATGTGCAACCTTTTTTACTGGCGGGCCACATTCGATTTTTGGAACGTTATTGTGGGCCGCATCAATTTTTATTAGACGAAACTTTAATCCTTTTCTTGAAAATTAGTTAAGCGGTCCCTCAACAGATATGGAGTGTATGGTGAGTTTAAAAGTACCAACCACATGCCGGCGACAGGCTAGAGACCTCGCATGAATAAGGCGATAGGCTGATTGTGAAGTCGATGAGACATATTACTTTAAGACTTCTCTCAATTTTGTCAAACATAATTTACTGATGCGTGTCGTTACTCCGTCTCTTTTAAAGTTGAGTCTACCAATGCGATTCTTGATGTTGAAGAGCTTTACAGAGTTTCGGAACATTTCCTTTCATAGAACATGCAAGTAATTCGAAGATGACCAATCAAATATTGACAACAGTGGCGCAACCAGAATGAGGGCGAAGAGACCATGTCCCCCCGAACCCCCGCAACGAACGTGTTAACATTTGTACTGGTGCTTTATGTCAAATTCCATCTGTTAAAGAGACGTCAGTGGCTGCGAGCCATCCCCGAACAAAATTCTTGTCTGCGTTGCTGTCTGACAAATGACCTTTGTGCTTTTCTTTGCAATGTTTCATCTTTTTAAGAAATTGTTCATAACGATAGGTGCTTCCAAAAAGTGAAGTGATCTTCAAGACAACCTCTTCTCATAAAATTGCCAATCTTTGAGACTGATTTACCGTAAAATAGCTGCTTTTATGAACAGCAAATCACACACCATAATTATCGTTGATTGGTAATCTTTTCAACATTCTCTTTTCCTGCTGCGAATATTTATCATTCTCCTTACATTCCCAATCCCAGCACTTGCAAAGCCACAAACAACAACGGCATCAAAAATCATGTTAATGATGTCAGACGAATTAAGCTGAAATCCTTTCTAACAACACTACTCAAGCTAAAATCAAATATAAGAGCACTCAGCTCACAAAAACAAGTGCGAACGTCCTGCCCGATCCTGACAAATTGTTCGAACAATTTTACAGACCAAAGCCTCTACAACCCTCTGAATCACGACGAAAAATCTTTACATCACAGAGCTTAATTTGCGCTGTAGCGTAACAATCACATGGCGCGAAAATTTGTATTCGCTTCGTGGTCTATGGTTCTCAGGTAATTAAAAATGTTACAGGAGTTTATAATTAATATCACGGCCAAAGCAAACGATAAAAATGACATATTGCAAACGTTTCGATAACTCCTGTTATCATCATCAGTGCATAGCGATAGAATTGCAATGATTTTGCTGCAGGTTCTTATTGGTCATTCAGGAGAAAAACGCTGTAAAAAAATGAAAAACGGAAAAGGCTGTTTCGGTAGTGACGTAGTGGCGTGAAGCATACGTAGTCACATGACTCGTGGGCGGTATTCGTTCAGGTATTTGTTCGTGAACTTTAAGCGCTGTAAACCTCTGCTCAAGTGCCAAAGCTTGTGGTAAATGAGAGTGAAATGAATGGCACAAAAAATGGGGAACGTAATTCATTTTCAAATACCATTTCAAGATCATGAACAATACCACGCGGGCCGCACCAAACAACGGGGCGGGCCGCAGGTTTCACATGTCTGCTTTAGAGGGTTTGATAGACTTTCTAGCGTTTCTCGTTCCAAAATTATGGTGGAAAATGCAAATTTATTAGGGAAATCCCCGCTAATCCCCCAGGAAATTACTAAAAGACTAGTTTATTTTGGCCAAAAGTTTGACACCACAGAAACGCTAGAAAGTCGATCAAGGGCTCTATTGTATAGACTCGATTCACAGCCTAGTTTCCAATAAAACTTCGAGACACGAAATCGGCTCTTTGGATCGGCCGATGACGTCATCCAAAAAAATGTAAAACCTACCCCAATCACGACGTCCCAAACCTAATTTTTAAAAAATTCTAAACTACAAGACTTACCAAATCTTTAGAGCGTTTGGACAGCTCTCTAGCGTAATCTGCTGCTGAGTTATGGCTGGCCAAAATTTGCCCTGGTAGAGCAAATCGTACCTTTTGTATATCGTTTTTATTTTTGTCAAATATTGTTTTTTATCCATAATGTTGGCTCTAGATATGTTAGAAAGCCTATCAAGGGCTCTAAGGACTCGGATCGTAGCCTAGTTTCCCAAAACACTTGCGCCAAAAAATGGCTCATTGGGTAGTAACTCAGTGCCGATAACGTCATCCAAAAAACGCAAAAACTACCTTGCTTATGACGTCACCCACAAAAAAAACACAAACCCAAAACTTAAAAGCTATTTTAAATCGAAAATAAAAAAATCGACCTCCCGAATCCGTAGAGGGCTTGACCAGCTCTCTAACTCCAGCGGCTGGCGAGTTATGGCCAGAAATGTACCGGCCACTACAGTAGCCGATGCGGGCGTTAAAGGGAACGGATAGTCTGATAAAAAATTTTCATTCGAAATGCAGTGTTACACCAAAGGCCGTCATAAAGGGTCATGAATACAAACTATTACCTGTACAAGAAAGGAGGGTGATTATACTTTTTCTGTAGTTCTGTTGGAGTACTTCCATATTACGTATTGTTTGCGCATTTTTCAATTTTTACTGCATAAGATCGTCTTCATGATAATCACACGAAATGTTAAGAACTACAAAATTAATATGGCCCTTTGGCCAATCAGACTGCATTTCCACAAAGTTTGTGGCAAATTGCTGCTTTTTGTTTTGATGCACGATATTAGCAGATCAATAGGAAAACATAATATAAAAATATGAAAACTATAAAATAATTGACAGACAGAAAACAGTAATAAATGCTTCCAATTCGAAGTGAAGACATGTTGCTTGCATACCACACAGCACTTGCGAAGGAGCAAAATGGAACTGCACAAAAGATGTTTGTGCTGCCACTTGTACGGCATGCGGAGGAAACGATTTCAATACTTTCGACAAAAGACAGTACCGGTACGATAGCGATTGCAGTGTGGTGTTGGCCACGGATTCCTGCAACGGCAAAGAGGCTTCTTTTGAGATCGTCGTCGAAAATCAGCTTTGCTTATCTGAAGGTGGAGTCTGCGCAAAGTCGGTGTCCGTAAGTGCTGATCGGGTGGCAGTGGATTGAGTTAAGATGTTATATTTAACCTTTTGCGCATCGCGTATAATTTCAGCGAGTTTCCTTGCTCGTTGGACGCGACGCTGTAAATTCCACAGATGATGCGCGCAAAGCACATCTATAAAAAAATGGAGAAAATTTTTGAAAGTCCTTAAGTTCTTTTTTAATTTCAGCAGAAGCTTATTTCTACCACTAAAGCACCAGAATGTTTGCTTCAAACATGTAGTTCTTTGATAGCGAACACCTGGAATAAGATTTATTAGCAGCACTCGTTGCTTAAATAATAAATAGCGTTAAGTTTTGAGGCACTGTGGCCTTACTGTGCAGACAAAACAGTATCGTTCAATTCAACTGGACCTCCAGCTCTTTTTCAAAGAATGCCAGCGCAGAAACCCAACGCTTATTTATAGCCTCGGAGGAGCAATAAATTTTGTCCGGTTTTTGTCAAAGTTTTACCTAAATCCCAAACTTTCGCAGAATTTTTTTCAATTAAAAATGTCGTAAAAAACAAAAAACGTAGCCTCCAGCCTTCTACGATTATGCATCGTTTTCCGTTCATCACAAATTTTTGTTCGACGCACACGATCTCCACATGTTTTAGTCATTTCGTGAAATACAGTAGTAAACCTTTTGTTCGTTTCATAAACCCAAACTATTTTGCAGTAAGCCGTAAGAGCTTTAATCGCTGGTTCATCAGATCATGGGTCATCAGGTTGAACCCGCATATCGGTGCTTCATAGCTTTTGTTCCGATAACGTGTGTGATGACGTCACGCATATCAATTGCAATGTTTATGGAACCTTATGAACAGTGGCCCACACAAAAGTGAGAGCTTAGTAGAGGGGCTCCACTTTGAGTGGTATGACCATCATATGGGGACAGGAAACCGCCCTGATTCACGATTGACCCCTTGAATTCAGCACTGCTATAAATACGGTTTGACGTAGCCCATCATCACCTGGACGGATAACATGAAACTTTAAGGTAAAAACAACGAACGGACGCAATCTGTTGAGTTTCATCATTCTGCTCCACTCTTGTTAAAATCGCATGCACAGGTTCAGTTACTGCTTGCTCATGCGCGCCGACGATCAAAGCTGATGTATTTTCGTAAACTGCGTAGCTGTACTAGTGCTTGAAGCCCGTGCGTGCAGCTGCTACACAAAGCGTAATGCTGGGCAATAGCTAATGAGGGAAAATTAATTGTTTGTAAAAAAGCATTCAGGCTGGTAGTCTTTCTTAAAATTGAAAAGAAATTAAGTCAAGCTTTTCCAAAACCTTTTAGACGCTTTTAGATATACAAACCCTTTAACGACCACGCGAGCCACTATAGTGACTCGTGCTTTTTTGGTTATAACTCGCCAGCCGCTATAGCTAGAGAGTTGTTCAAACCCTCTACGGATGCAGCAAGTCTTCTTGGTTCTATTAATTTTATTTTTGATGTGGGTGAGGGGTTCGCCTGGCATGGGCTCGCAAAGTGGGGTGTTTTCGTTTTTTTTGACTAACTTTGACGGGCCCTGGACGCCAATCCCATGGGCCAAAATTTTGGCTGAAACATTTGTTGGAACGTAGATGATCTCCCGCGTTGATAGAGACCTTGCGAGACCTTCTAGCATGTCTGGAACCAAAGTTATGGCCCAAAAACCCCATTTTACCCACAAAATCACAAAATGCATGAGTCTCCCACTGGTGGCTACAGTAGCTCGCAATAACCCGCGATTACTCACCGCTAGAAGACGCTAGCGAACTATACGAGCCATCGAAAAACTCATGAAGTCTTCTAGTTTGCACTGAAAACAAAACATTTTAGATTTGGGTTCGGGGTTTTCGGTGGGTGTGGTTAGTAAAAGGGTAGTTTTGTTTTTTTTTGGTTGTTTCATTATGACGTCATCACCTCCACAAAGGGCCAAAATTTTAGCTCAAACTTTGGTTGTATTCTAGGCTGGAATATGAAGCTTTAGAGGCCTTGATCGACTTCCTAGTGTTTCTGGTGCCCAATTTAGGGCCAAAATACCCCAAATCGTTGAGGTCATGGCTGAGTAATATCAGGGCATCTCCCTAATTAATTTCCGGAAGTTTGGCCATAACTTTTGAACCAGAAATGCTAGAAAGTCTATCAAACCCTCTAAAGACTCGTATTGAAGCATAGAATCCAAACATCTTCGAGTCACCAAATCTGATGGATGGTTCGACTCCCCGGAAGTGACATCATTATCCCAATGTTTAAAAATATGCATGAACCACCTCTGAATATGCAAACATTAACAAAAAACCCGTTATCTCAAGCTGAAAAAGTTTTTTTTCGGTCTAAAGTACTAGTCTTCACGAATCTTTAGAAAGATTGAACAGCTCTCTAGCCTATTCTAACAGCGAGTTATGGCCATATCCAAAAGGGGTGTTATTCTATTCTGTTTACCTTTTTTGGGGGTAGAATTTTCGACTACTTTTTGGTTTTTGTGGCATAAGTTTTGATCCAGATATGCTAGAAAGCCAATCAAGGGCTCTACAGACTCGTACGAAAGCCTAGTTTCGTACAAATATTTGGGCGAAAATATGGGCCCATTCGATAGGCGTCCAAGGCCGGGCAAAGTTGGCCTTAAAAACGCGAAAACACCCCCACATGTGACGCTCCCCCAAAAGAACCCCAAACCCAAAACTGAAAAATTTGGTTTTTGACTCGGAACTACTAGACTTGCTGAATCCGTAGAGGGTTTGAACAACTCTCTAGCTGCAGCAGGTGGCGAGTTATAACCAAAAAAGCACGAGCCACTACAGTGGC
>JGI24022J15233_10009215_pt1 | contig 11099 bp, 10 predicted proteins | sample Ectturendosymbi2_FD_15233 | JGI IMG/M metagenome (IMG submission 15233)
GTATTGTCTGTTTTTATCAACCTGCGTTCTGCAGAGTGTGTGTGTTCATACTATGGACTTCGTGTCTGCTCACAAACAAATAAATTAAATTAAATTGTCTGAGCACATTTTTCTGAACACAATAAAAAATAATGAGTCTTGTCTGAGCGAACATGCAGCATGGAAGAGTTCAATATACGATCACATTTGCGTGCCTCAAGAAAGTGAACCGTATTAACAAATGCTATATTTGCGATACAAGTACGTTTCTTTGACATCTCTGTTGCCGTTACCAATTTGAACTGTGCTTTAGCAGCTACATGTTATTTTTTCTCATGTTCTATGTCAGTATCTTTATTTCGAAAATTCAAGGATCGGCAACAGCAATTCTTCACCGAATCCATGGAGATACTGAGCAAATATTTTCCATGGAATGTTACACGTTCCAATGCACTTTTCACTCAGCTCATCCTGGAAATCTATATGCCGCCATCGTGCTGTCTGTTTCAAAAACTAGAAAAAGTTGGAGAACTTGTAAATGTTTCTGGTTTTACGACAAACATTTGACAAAAAGCAGCTTTACCTTATTTAGTAGCCAAAATGTTCCTTTTACACTTCATGAAATGACACTCACCTTTCCTGTGACCCGTGTTTGATCAGTTAATTGTCGTGTCGACAGTTTCAAACATGAGCGCCGGTAACAGACCTCACGCACGTTTTACTGAAAAAGGATGGCACAGGGTGGCGCTCTTGAACGTCATCGAGCAAATCAGCAAAAGAGTACAAATGGCAACAGTTGTTTCTGTTTATTGTCTTTCAAATGCGTGCTTAAACGGGGCAAAACCATAGACTGATGTTAAGTCGTTCACCTCTGAAATATTAAGTCTTTTCACTCAGTTTTATATATTGTTCCAAGTTACCGCTAGTTTAGATTTCTGTTAAAGTCATCGTTTTGCTCTGTCATCGTTTGCAGTAGGTCACCGTTTGCACTGTCACACTTCGAAAAATCATTTGCACTTTTCTGAGGCACAGCGAAACTGCATAAATTTACGGCAAAGTTTTCTCAAAAAGCTGCAGCATGCTCCATGCATCTTCAAAAGTATCGACTTCCCGTCGCGGGGAACAAAAATTATGATGATCAGTGTTAAATCGACACCATGATTTGCAAAATCTAGCTCCCATCGGAAGTCATAATAGAAGAGAGGCGTTTGTAAACTTTCTTTATTTTGGGGTCACTTTTTTTGTGAATGTGCCTTATTGTATGTCACAAGTCGTTAGCGTCGCACTGCGTGCTGCATCAAAAAATAGAAAATCCGCGATATGGCGACTGTAAGCCACGACTGCGAATTACCGAAAATATATCACACGTTCTCCATGTACGTTAATTGCTTGAAAGTCAGCAATAAATTCCATTTTGTGCTGTAATGCATGTTGTACGTCGAAACTATGTAAATATCACGTTATTATGCACTACGTAATGTTCAAACACATTACCTTGCTGTTCAGATTTATAAACATTATAAACAAGAATTCAAAACCTTCTCACTTAACCATTTTTTGTGTTAGCTGGTACAAATAACAGATCATCCATCTCTTTTAAATGTCTCTATCAAGTGGGAAACAATAGGTTATGCAGTGTAAGGAAAAGTCCCTCAATTTTCAAAAGAGCAAGTACAATGACGAGCGTTGACGTAGGGCGTCAAACAGGGATTGATTTAGGGAGCGCGGAACCCCAAGCCATCTTGGGTTTGGGACCCCAGGCAGGTGTGACCTATTTGGTTGCTTATCTGAAAAATGTGAAAATATGCCCACTTGTGTGTAGTGCCCCCTCAAAAATGTATCTTTATGGTGCTGACTTTGGTTCAACGATTGCCTTGACCTTCAACAGAAATTTAAGCCTTGCCTACATTCTTCTCAAAAACAAATTAGAGTTTCTTGTAGTTTTATTTTTTACATATTACATTTTCACCCGGGACCGTGTTGCCGCTCTCGAAAATATCGTCAGTTGTTGATCTGATTAGCTGTAAGTGAACTCCTTTGTTATAGTAACTAGGCCTACATCTTTCAGTGGATACTAGGTTTATTTATGCCGTTTTTAAGTTGTCATTTTCCAAGCAATAAAAATATAGTGTTTTAATCCTACGCTATAGGCTGTTGGTAAACAGCATGAAGACAAGTTTTACACCCAAAGTATTGGCGCAACTCCCTCAGCTAACCATGAAGTAAGCCCAATGTAGACTTATTTTTCCAAATAAAACTCACGAGAAACTGTTCAAGCTGATTTAATTAACGTATATAGAGCTTCAAGAAGCAATCTCTGTTTGCGCGGACATTCTAGTTGGTAACAACCAAAGTAGCATCCACCACTGACAATATTGCTTTTCATTGGAGTTCTGCAGTGTCTGGCGGTCTTGCGTTGTTGCGAGCTTTTTGTCAATGGAAGATTGAACATCAAGCAAGTACTGTTCTTTCATTTTCATTCTTTTCTTGTAACCATAGGCCTAGCCAGGGTATCCATGCTCCCCCAAAATTTTTAGCATATCTTGTCATTTTGTTCTTTGACAGGCATAGTCCTGAACAAAATGCCGTTGCTCGCTTAAAGTCAAAGTATTTCCCCCCAAACATTTTGGGCTGGCTGCGCTCCTGCTTGTAACTACTTTCAGACAGACATTTTTGGTGCAGCTGGTCCTCAGCGCCACTTTATCACGTCTGCACCATTGCATTTAGGATTCGAAGACTTTCATTACATTAGTATAAGCTACATTTAGTTTTCTAAGATCAAAGTAAGCCATTCAATGTGCGGCCCTCATTAATATGTCATTCAGTGTGCGGCACTGGCTAAGACAGTGACATAATTTTTGGCTCATTAAGCCAATTGGGTTGGACATGGCTGGTCTAGACGTTTTATTTTTCGCTCGTTTCAAAGTACATTGTGAAGTTATGCATGTGCGCATTTTCTCAAGTTTTAAGTTAATATTGAGTCGCCATACCAAAGAGCTGCGCGGGGCCCCAAAAACTCGGGGCCCTAGGCCACGGCCTATTTGGCCTATGCGTAAATCCGTCACTGAGGTCAAATATTCGGGTGTACCTGGGGTCACAGGGTTTTGCCCGAAAAAGTATGTTCATGCTCAGAAAGTTAGATTTTCAAACATTCTACCATTCAACTTTTCTACCATGAAATAATTAAATTATAAAAAGCTTTTTAAAATGCAAAAATTTTTTTCATGTTTCAAATTTTTTTTGCCCGAAAGCAAAATAGTGTGTTCTACACTCCTCCTCTCCTACGTCTGTGATGAAAGGGCACCAGAATCACGGTCTCATTATTGTATCCCCATTTTTGCCAGTAGTGGAACCAGACCTGGTATTTACACAGCGCAGATAAAAAACAGGCCGCCCAAACGCCCATGTATCCTTAAATTTCCATTGAAAAGAATTCAAGTGAAAAACAAAATATCATCCAATTTCAAATAAGGACCTGCTTCAGGAGGCGCCAAAGTCGTTTGACATTGCTCGTGTGTCACGAAAATGATGTTGTGCAATAGGATTTTCATCATCCAATTTAAATGAAAGCACATCTAACACGTGTGTTTAACTTGCATGTTACAATGAAAACTAAATCTACTATTAAAATCTTTATAATTCACATATACTGTAGAGATAACGCACACATTTCCAGCAAATATCAAACAATTTGCAAAACTTATCATGTATCCTCTGGCCCGGTGTGATTTCTACAAAAGCAAACGGAATAGAATTTGTCATGCTTATGATTTGATTAAATAAAAGACTAGTTTTTTCCTCAAACGACGAACTGAGTTGGCAGAACAGGAAGGTTTCTTGAAACATACGCAGTAAGAGAAATTTCTTCACCTTGAGAACATCAAATTCAAGCGTTTTGTACTTCATAGCACGACCTCATGTAACTGTTACGAAATATTAACCTTTAAATTTTTCTCTTTTGGAATTGTATGCAGAACGTAAGGCCACATGTTTCTACTACTTCTCATTGTAGTTGTATTATTGACGGAATCCCTACAGCATATCAGAAAATAGCAATTCAGGGCTTTTGACTGGAGGTCTAAAGGCCTCTTTGTGACAAAAGCTTTCATGAAGATTTCGCTTCTAATCAGGAAAAGGGTGGAAAGGTGACAGGATATTATTCATTTAAAAACTTGCTTTCTCTTTGTACTCTGCATTTGTTGGTCTAAACCTAAATACTTGTTTATATTTTTCAGTGGAACCAACAAGATCAGCATCGAACATTTGAAAAAATAAGCTTTCTCCTCGTCCTCCATCTTCAGCGATCCATCTTTGCAGCTTGTCTCATTAACTTCCCTTATCGAGGTTGAAAACATGCCAAACAACCAGCTTGTAGACAAACAGTCCTTGCGCATTTAGCACGCTTGGTTACTCCATTTACTGCGAACATGTGGGCCTCCTCAATAAAGGCAAATGGCCTTTGTTCTTGCGCTAGCACTGCTCACGAGTGCCCTTCAGCGGAAAAGTAAACACGAGCAAGTGGCTCTGGGCAATAGATACTGATTTGAGCGCGGTCTGAAAAGTTATGGACAAAAAAGTCTTTCTTTGAAACTAAACAAGTGACTCTTCACAGGCCCGCAGTTTATTGATCCCAAGAGAAATAACTGACCGGGAAGTCACAGGCACGTGCTCGACCAGTTTAGATAGGTTTGCTTGTTTCTGCCCACACGCTTAGGCTTGAGTTGTGCAATGGTAGCGTCTGCTGTTACTCTGTTAGTGAACAAAGGCCAGTCAGCAATGGAATTGAAATAGTTTAAGACAAGCTTTACAAGCTCACCTCATGGAAACGATTTTTATAGTTATTTCAGCAGTAAAGCATCAAGTCGTGCTAGAAATGATAGTTACGTTGTTTACTCGAAAGTCAAAACACTTTGTTTGTGATAATGTACAAATTCTGACTTAGCAATATCATTTTGTTGATCAAAATGCTCTATTTTAGCCCTTAAAGATTTCAATAAAATTTTCTCTTTTAGGCTGTCGCCCTTAACGAACAGAAAGTGCCAGCATTCTGCTTGGTCTATTTTATTTATTTGTAATTTTACTTGATTTATCTATTCTCTGTTTTATAACTTTACTTCAACAAAAATTTAAGCCATTTCGCTAAAAATGGTTATTACTTTGCTGTTTGTTTTTTTCTGTTTTCTTTGTATCTTTTTGATATGTTTTTGTTCTTTTTCAATTCCCGCCTCAGCGTAATTGACTAAAACGTGGTTATGTTCATCTCATTTAAATGGTTTTAGATGGGCTGCTGCCTTTACAGAGTCACTGGCAGTTGGCACTGATCATCAGACAACTGATGACGTTATTTGATTGCTAGATAGTAAGCGAAGTACCTCTTGCTACAACTGTAATAATGGCAATCAGTGTTGGTTGCAACGAAACAGTTTTCCGTTGTTTCATCAATGCCCCGAAACGCCACGCAGCATACGATCCTCTAGCACTTGCTTGTGAACCGTTCCGCTTCGATGAACTGTTCTCGTGGCGGTAGGCATTAGCACGTTGCTCGGTTACACGGTCTGCACAGATTGTTTGCGTTACCCTGGCAACAAGCAAACACCAGTTCCTCTAGGTTCTCTAAGATTTTGTTCAAACGGTGTAACAACAGGTAAAAATGAATATATGCTTCTCTTAATACAGCTGTACAAAGTTTAGCGAAACCAAGCTTTTCACTGTGTTTGTCTTGAATCTGTAAGGTTTTAGGAACAAGACTAAGTCTCACAAGTCATTGCGCGTTTTTGCGCAACAAAAGCGCTTAGCGTTTTTAGTTCTATGAATCTGTTTTGCAGCTGTTGAAATAGTGTGCCTTTCTTTGCAGACAACAATTTTTTCCACAGTGCCTGAAAGAAAATAGCAAGAGAAACAGTAGGTAAAAGTAATGCTAGTCTAAACAAAGTGTACTGCAAAAAAATACTCTGTAAATGCACTTTGCACAAATTGATCTAGGTCCTACTCCTTTTAGCCGTATGATAAGATCGCACTGATTAGCTATAATCAAGGTACACTGAACAATATTTCAGCGACCGTGAATTGCCCAGTGAGCATAATCCTCAAATTGAGAGCAGCTGGGGATGGCGGATGACTTGCAATTTATCTCATTGTGTTTATTTACGTAACACTGCAGTCACAAGGGTTGGTGAGCACGCATGCTCGGATACACGCTCTCTTCTCAACTTCAATGTTATTTACCATTGTGTGACTCAACGTTTTATCATGGCCGTTCTAAGATGATGCGCGCTGCCTTCAAAAACAAGGTGTTGACAGGAAATGAATTCCGTGTTCCATGTAACTCTCGTTCTCGCTTTTGCGGAAGCACGTGTACCCAATACATGCTGATAAGGTTTTTTCAGCTACTTGGTTACCTGCCGTTTGCAAAAACCGTGAGTATATTTTTTCAAAGAACAGCACATCGCTTTTACTGTTCCACCATTTTTGTAGCTAAAAGCATAGACTGAGTTTATGAAATTTGGTCTGATGCCTGAGTTTTTACAACTTTAGAGGTGCTAGCCACCGTACTGTATTGCACCGTGCAAGTGATAATGTAAAAGCGAACACACGAATAATGCTGTGATCGCAACGTACGCATAACAAAATATAACCGAGATTTCACAGCAGCTCATTCTTGTAAACAAGTTGACTCGACCTCATTTGCCAACATAAACAAACTGCTATCAGTGCTTCCAACACAGAAGACACCTGTCATCAGAAAATCTTCTCAATTGCACCGCCAGAAAAAACAGTTTATTCGTGCAGGGAAGATTGAACTTTTGGGAGTGGTTTGTTTATGGCAAAGCAGTGGTCGTGGCAACAACTTGTTTGAGATAATATCCGCAGTGGTCACTGACTGTTTGCACCGGTAGGTGCCGCGGTAGCAGTTTGTTTGCGTTGGCACTTCTCGTTATTACAATCTGTTTAATGAGCCCGTGGCATTTTTCAAGAAACGCACAATTCCCGCTTGCGACTATCTAAAGACTTGTAGTCATAAATCGTTCAGACGGGGTTCACATTTCACTCGCGTTTTATTGGCCAGTTTTTCGGAAAGTTCGTTCCTGTTTAATAATAATCGTGAATAAAGAAGTATCCGTATTAGCAGTCGATGAAAACAGAGATGCTCATGTAAAAAATCACAAAACGAAACAACAGTCGCACTTGAACAGTTCCCTAGCCTAGCTGAACCAAAATTTAGGGTGCTCCCCTTAATTTTTCGATTTTTTCTAATGACGTTAATTCGCTTCAGTTATCAATATTGTTGACATTTCACGTACGAGCGATATTTGAGATCAAGCTAGTTGACTCGTTTGTTTTCCCAGAATGTTTATTCAGAACTGTTGTTTATTTATTCAGAAGTGTTGTTTATTTATAATGTTTATTCAGAATTTCCCCCGAAAAATGCGTCCCCATTTGCTTAACAATATCTCTTGTCAGAGACCTTTTCATTCAAAGTTAAACAACAACCATGCTTTTAGGCATTCACCTCCACTGTGATTTTCAGCATGCTTCGTAACCCTCACCTGAAAAACGTTAAGTTACAGAAATATTTTAATACAAGCAAATTTTGCAATGTGGCTAATCGGACGTAAACACCTACAGTAACTACCACATTTTCCATATGAGCGATCTAGATTAGGGTTGTCCGCATTTGACTCTTGAGCTTTGCTTAAATGCAGCTTAAAGTGGTCAAAGTTTTCATTACCACATCAGAATGAATCAGTTCACCAATCTCAGGCGGCTAGTCCAGTTGCTGTACGTTGAAAAAATAATAACAATTGCTTTCGTACAGGGAGCCGTAGAAGGTAGGAATCTAACTGCAAGTCAATTAGAACAGAGCTAATGCTAACAGTTATTCAACATCACTGAGTTGTTGCAGTTTCACAATTAAGAAAAGCATTTGTCCGCAATCTATTAACACTCTACCAGTCAGATTTGAACCACAAATCGTTTTACACACCTCTTTATTACACTGTATTGCCTGTGTGTATTTTACACTGAATAAGATGAGAAAGATATGGGTAATATTGCATTGACACAGGTGTGGGGAACCTATTTGCCATCACGGGCCACATATTTTGTGGCTTACGGCTTGCGGGCCGCAAAAAATTTTATCGTGATCTTCCTAAGAAAAATAAGAGAAAAAACATGAGAAAGAGCAATAGACTACTCTTGGCTTACTGTCGAAGTATCTGCTCATCATGGAATTTCGTTTTGACGCGATTATGCGTTCTAACTTGAGCAACATATTCACGGGGGCCGGATTGGACCCGAGTGCCGCAGGTTTTCCGCCACTGTATTAACCGATAAAGCCATAAAATTACCACCAAAGGTAATGGTTGCGTAAAGGAAGCACGTTGTCTGAGCGATAAAAACTCAAGCTGGACAAATCGCAATTTATCTTTTCCGACAGTGGTGTAGGAGGCGGGGGTGCAAGCGCACCTCCAAAAGTTTTGATTTGGTGAGAATCCGGGCAAAATCCCCGACAATCCGGGCAAATTACATGGAAATATGGGCAAAATCTGTGAAAACCTTTGCAAATCTCTGAAAATCTGGGGAAAAATGGCGCCCAACGTGTGGTTTTATTTGAACGAAATGGCACCCAACTTTTGCAGAATCANATGAAGACCTTTTTTTGGAGGTCGTCCCAAAAGAAGGTCTGCTTGAAAAAATGTTCGCACATAATGTGGCCTCAAAAGTTTTTCGGGCAAGCTTGGGAAAATTCGGGCAAAATTCCATCGTACCCCCAAAAAGGTGCCTGCTCCGACACCTATGTTTTTCGATATATTGCTAAAAGATGTTTCTCGAAAGACTGGTACGATGGAAATCGAAACGGTGAGAATTTGGTACAATTATTAAAACCAATCAGACGTGCTCTTTGAGAGCAACAATCGCTAAATTAAATTGCTATGGACTTCCCCGTGCTTCTCAGACTTTCCCTAACAATGAAAGTTTTGCTCAGAGACCGGATTTTCCATGCGCGGTGCAACTGGAACACTCCGCGAAACACACCAGCATTGGTTTGTGCACAGCTAGCTTAACGTCAACAGGCAGCCTTTTCTCAGGCAGCCGCGATTCATCAATCATTAACAAAGAGCTCGCTCATGGACAAAGAGCTGGTTTATGATGCCGGATCGGGTATCGCATCTGAAAGTGACGAAAATTACAAGTTGCTCGATGTTTTATTGTTCCCCCGGTTATAGATAGGAACGCTTTGCACGTGCGCTTAGATCATAAGGTATTCGTTTCAATCGCATTCATTTTGAAACGGATAATTTCGAGATGATGGCAGCGATACTGGTAAAGTGTAAACCAATCCATGATCGAGTCTGTTCTGCATGACAGTAATGCGTGCTTTGTAAATTGTAGGTATGTAGTGTAGCTTGCGTCAAGTCAGCAAAGGATGAGGAAATTCAACTGGTCGAGACACTCAGATAGATAAAATTTTATAAACGTGCAAGACTAGATCAGGTTTCCATTGCAGTTTTTTGAACTGGTTGGTATTGCACTTCTCAAGCTGCTGCTTTTGATCTTGCCGCTTGTACACGTCTGGGCTCCTTTTTTTCTTCAGCCGGTAACTTAGCATAGGTACGTCCAAGATCGCATAATGTTGTGAAATACACTTTCATACGGGTGTTCACACAAATGCTGATCGTTTCTTGCCGCCTTGGCCTTGTTTCTATCGGGCATGACCGTTATTTATTCATCCCTAATTCAAAATGACTCACAGCCAGCGGGGTTTGAAGGAGCTTAAGACACCGTTTTTTGAGCAAATAATGCCTGTGAAGCGTAGGGCTCTTGAAGGCAAAATGCGAAAGTAAACACAAAACAAAAACCAAAGTTAACATAAAAAGAAAGCGGAAGTTTAACTCAAATCATGGATGTGTGAGGTATTCCTGCACCTGGAGAATATTGAAACAAAAATGAAGAAAATCGGATAAAATTAGGTATAAAATTGGATAAAAATTTATTGAACTCTTGTGATGTGTTGAAAAAAGTAATTCAACTTTTGAAATATGGGCAAAGTTGGTCAAAAGTTTAGAGAAGGTGTGAGGCCAGCCTTACTACAGGGGTGGCCAAACTTTTTTACCCGAGGGACGAATTCGCGACTGCCTGGCCACTAGAAGGCGGGATACAGTGCGATTTCTGTAATCTATGCAAAAATAGGTTGTTAAAATGTATTGTAGTAGAATAATAACAATAAAATCACACCATTTTGTTTATACTTTTATAGCGCTGCTTGCAGCTAAGTGCAGCTGTGGCCGACAAGTCAACAAGAGACAGACAGCAGCCAATGCTGTTGCACTGCTGTAGACAGTTGGAAACGTGGTGCTTAAAAATGTGCAAGGTGTTTGGCGGGCCGAATTTAACTGGTCGGTGGGTTGCATGGGGCCCACGGGCTGTAGTTTGGCCACCCCTGCCTTACGAGGTAATTCGGGCTTATTCACGAAGAAAAATTCATAAAGTTGGAAAAAATTCCTGCGTTATTCGAAAAGTACAATGATCGGTAAAAGTACAAATTGTGAGTTGTTCCCAACCAAAAATCTGGCCCATAAAGCTCTGTACATCACTGAACCACCAATGCTGCCCAAGTGAGGAAACTAAAGAAATATGCAGCAAGGAAGATTTTGACATAAGCAAAGAGCTACACGCCCAAGTTTTATGAGAAAGTGGCCACAATTGCAAGCTGCAATTCAATCTAAATGATCAGAACGCTGCTCAATAAAGAAACGCTAGTGGGAAAGTATTTGATTTTGAGCTCCGAAGATAAAAATTAACCTTGGAAGAATACTTCCATCGCCTATAAAGACACTCCGCTCCTAGCAATTGGTATCACAATATCTTTATTAAAAATATCTTGAAGTTAAGCTCCAGTTGCATCATAGCTGCTGTGACAAAAAGCACAACGATGTTCTCAACAGTAACAAAATAACTTCTTTCGTTTGAGCGAGTTCTTTTGTCCGCTGCTAGCCCGCCTAGATGTCGGGGCAGGTGTTGAGCAACCACTCGGTTGTCTCATCGTCCAGAACCGTCAAGCCGTGTAGTCGGTGGTGAGGTCGATGGATTGGACAGTGAAGGACGACATGGTCGACGGT
>JGI24022J15233_10009216_pt1 | contig 11099 bp, 9 predicted proteins | sample Ectturendosymbi2_FD_15233 | JGI IMG/M metagenome (IMG submission 15233)
AAATGTAACTCTAAGATTATAGGCTACGCTTGCATCTTTAAGTTTTACGCTGTCTGTTTCTCAATACGTGACAACCACCGTTACATTAAAGCAAATTAGTCAACGTTTTTGCACGAAGTAAATCACGGCTGTACTGTGGTCTCTCACGTGCGCAGCCGTTAAACTTCACTGTTTCAAGAAAGCAACCTTCTTACAGTAAACCACTCTAGATAAATGTCGGACAGAGGCAGTAAACAATCTTTTGCTGTCTTTAGAAACTTGCAAAATACTAAAAATCATTTTTGAAGTAAAAATTCACAAAAATACCAGAATCAGTGATACCACACCAAACTCTGTTTCAACAACAACATAGGCATGTATAATATCTAACATGAAAAACTCTTCACATAAAACGTGACAAATGTAACATTTAGTTTTGAAACCTCTCCAAATACAAANCCTACGAGAAAAAGTGGGGGACATGTCATATTATGTCCCCCAAGTCTAAAAAAGTGGTCCCCCCACCAAATTGNACCCATGCTTGGTATGGGCAGATGAAAGATCTTATCACTACCCTGANGATGGTGGACTTAATTGCATACAACTATTTATCACTATTCTGATGACAGGAGACCAGTAGGGGCTAAGACATTGGTTTAAAGACAAAAAGAAAGGCAGTTTTTTATTATCTTTCTCGTTCAATCAAAGCAAACACAAGCACACAAGGCATAATTTATTCCCCATATCCATGTGGCACATCAATTGAAAAGTTTTTCCCACTTCTGGAGATAGGTACAATGGTGCAAAAATTCACTCCATCAATTCACAAAACAATTTTAAGCAACTGTTTTTTCCCTTGAATCAAACCATTCTCATGCAACTCGTAATGTTGTACAAAGTGCGTTTTTCTGACAAGCCGCATCAAGTAAATATGGATAAAGATCTTTCAAACAACTTGGCCCCAAAATCTGGGACAATATAGACCACTCCTTGTATGAGCTTTACTCATTTGCGTTCAATGAACTTTACAGAGATATCCTATTCGCCGCGTAATAAGTTTGGTTAGTCTGTGTTGATGCATTGCATTGCATATTTGTCTTCCATCGGTTTGTTTAAACAGTCAATTTGTTTTATCCGCTTGAACACATTCCCGTTGAGCGTTTCACGACAAAGTAATTGCGGCGACGAGGCAGCAGCAAACGAATCTCCACTGCATTCCCTACAGAACTTTGAGCGACATTAAAGCCATAACGATCAAGTCTACGAGTCGACCGTGGTGTCAAGACCTGTTCACTGTCATTTCACTGAGAAACTGGTACTTCAACAGTATTTTGTCGTTCGTTTGTTTGAATACGCAGTGCTTTGTTAGACCTTGTGCGTTTTGCTTGCACCTTACGTCTATTCACATTTCCTCCTAGTCTTGCCTGCATGTTTTCCTTCCGGAGGCCTTGTCGTGCACTGGTCACCACCGTAGCTTTTGGTTTCGTGCCAGCAATGGAGTATGGCGGGCATTGTTACTGGGTGTGCGCTTTTGGTGACGTTATAGTGCGAGGTCAAACTCACGTTTGAAATCCCACTCAGTGGCAGAAGATTTTTAACACAATGCATATTATTTTACATGCCCTCTCCTTATTCATTGTTGTTTAACTTGATACGTCATTGTACTGACTTTAAACTACCAGCGTTCCAACTTATTATACACGTGAAAAATACACTCAACGCTACGACCAAGCAATCATAACTGCAAAAATATCAGACTGCACGTTAAAACTACGGAGTAGGACCCACTCAGCTCTACAAAAGCGCAGTTTAGAACTGCAAGAACAGTCTGCATGAATGTCTTTATGAATACGACCAGTCGAGCCCAGCAGGTGTGAACCTGGAATAACGCACACCATGGTTGCCAGATCGACTCAACCCTGGAACAGCGCAGCTCGCAACTGTACGCTGCGGCTCTGTTCGATTTTCCTGTGGATTACGTGCTTTCGAGTCCTGTAGGTGTGCGCCTGGAATGTTGCACATCCAGGTTTGGAATATAGAAACAAATGGGGGAGTGCAACTCACTCAGCCCTGTAACAGCGCAGCTCACAAGTGAATAAGGTTTGCGCAAATGTCTTTTCCAATACGAGAGAAGTCGAGTTCCCACGCATGACGTCGCGTGGAGTTGTTTTCAGAATATTTTTTGCAGCAATTGTGTTGTGCCGATGCCAACCGATCAAACATATGAATGATTAAAAATATTTTGACCAAAGTAAAATGCTTCATTTTGCGATTTTCCATCTCGTTCTGGTTGTGCCTTCGTTTAGGGTTTCCCAAATTTTCTCTGGTATCACTACAGGATTTCCATAGATGAGCATGCACCCTAAAAATTCTTGTGACAAAAAGTCAGAGAATACTAAGAAAAATGCACTGAATTCTTGAATGGAAATTTACAATTTTTGCAACTGCAAGTGTCGATCCTGTTTTTATGTGTTCAACTTGGCTGTTTTGGCTGTGCAACAAATTTACTCACACGGATAGGCAATTGCAGCCCTAGGGAAACACGTATTCCGGGTTTTGAAATCTGCCTCATTTGCGTTATGTTCAAAAAACAAAAACGCCCAACATTTTAAATGCCTGTTTGAAAAAGCAAAGGTTTTGCAACAAAAAAAACAATGAAAACTATTTGGACCTTACGACATACGACTTGAAAGCAACTCACGGTAGCACAGGCGTGTTTTCGTTTTTCACATGAATCATACGTTGTGCGCTGGAAGACTTGCAATTAAAACATTTTTCACAAGACTAGAAGAAGGAATAATTAAAAATTATGGAAACGCACGACTGGTAGTTTATTAAAAGTATTGAAGTTTTTCTTGTCTCTGGATACACACTATCTCTCAATGCACACTGTACTATAAATACTCAACTGTACATTCCACCGCGCTCACAATAATCGATTCTACTCAACTATTCGTCCTTTTGTGGAAAACGTCAGTGTGTGTTGAAATACAGTACTTGGCTGGATTCTGAGTTGCATAACAGGAACTGACATCGCGTAAAGGGCTGTACCGTAAATGTCTGAATCGAATGACTCACTTAACGTTTGAAGTGAAGTGAAGTTTATTGTTATGGGGCGAGGGACGGCAAGGTCATCGAATCAAGCCCCTAATCACGCAATACAAACAAAACAAACGGCACATAAACAAGAGTAAACAAACGTAAACAAAACGCAACATAAAAGACACAGAACGCGTAAAAAAAACAAGAATAAACGACAACAGGCAGCAATGTAATGTAATTTAGAACATAAAGCAGACCAAGGGGGATCACCGATGAATTTGTGAAGCAGGACACTGCGACAAATAAAGCAAGTTTTTATTAAGTTTCAGTTCGGTGGAAAATTAGCTGCATTGACTAGCAAAATCAAAAGAATCGTAGACATTGAACAGAACTGGAGCATACAAGTAAAAATTTAAAGAATCATTTCCCTATAGATAGATATATTACAACACAACTTGATCCAGTAAATGTTTTTTGTATGTTGGACAAAAGGATAGGAATGATTTGTTTCTTAAGTCTTTGGGAATATTGTTCCAGAGCCTTGGTCTTTTCTATTGTATAGATCTTCGTGTTAAAGATTTTTTGGTGAAGTTGTAGTGAGATTGTTATTAGTAGCTATTCTAATGGGATAATTATCTCTTTCATTAATATGAAAATAACAATTGGAGATAAAACTTGGAAAGCAGTTCTGAACTATTTTGTACATAAATTTTCCTAATTCGTATTCATATATTTGATTAATCTGAAATATTTTGCATTTTGCAAATCTGAAATATTTTGCATTTCATATATTTGATTAATCTGAAATATTCTGCATTAATCTGAAATATTTTGCATTANTCTGAAATATTTTGCAACCAATGTTGCAGCATTTGCTCTTTGTTGTGCTGTATATTATTTTGGGTGAAATGCAAGAAACGCACNNTACGGAGAAAATTGCAAAATGCAGAAAATATCAAATACTGTTCATAGAGATATTCTGAAAGAAAGCGTTAATCAGTTGCAAGCANCAACGTTTTCTTCACCATTTCATACTGCCTGCAATGTCATCTGCTTACACACGGAGACTTCTGCACGTATTGAAATGAAAACTAAAGATACACCTGTACTGGATAAAATATATATACTTTTTAATTGTAGAAAAGCAAAACCAATTTGTACGTAACATGCTTTGCATGAATACTGTACGTTTTAGAAGTAGCATTTCAAACGCTATTGTTCGTTTGAAATGTTTGAATAACATTTGAAACGCGCTTCTGTGTCTTGAAAATAGATGATGTAACCACGTTTGCTTTGCAATTGCAAATTGGCGTCTTTTACTGCACAACAATTTGCCTTGGTCATATTTGTGAACTATGATCAAAAATGTTGTATTTGCAACAATGCTCTTTAACAATTTTTCCGTCGTGGAACCCTCGATATGCTTTGGTATTTGCCATGTAACCCCCAATTGAAAAAATAAAAACACGAATTGCTTGTAAGAAAATCAAATATTCCGTTCTTAGGCACTTCATCAAGCAAGCAGTTATTGCAGAAGTTAAAGAGCAAGAAATGTAATTCCTCGGATATCCTTGCATTTCTTGAATGTACTGTAGCTGCTACATTCGGAAATTGGCCATACAGAAAAAGAACACCTATCTCAAATATGTGTTGTTTCATTTTCTAACTTTGGCAGTTGAATTACATTTGGTCCGCTACAGAGGAGTTGCTACTTTTGCATTTGAACCACATTGCTCATTACTGTCCACACCTTCACTATTGTTATAAATTCGCTTCACCACGTAAAATACTCTATTTTGCTTCCTTTGGCTTGACCTTAAGTCGCGCGTGGGCTGCTGTAGCGGTCTAGACATTTCTGGTCAAGACTCGCCTGCCGATTGAGATAGAGAGCTGCTCAAACTCTCTACAGATTCAGCAAGTGTTCTGTAGTTGAGATCGAAAAAACATTTTCCGTTTTGGGTTTGGGATTCTCTTATTGGGACGTCACAACTGGGGGTGGTTTTGCGTTTTTTTGGCCACGTTTACCAGGCCCTGCGCGCCTATCCTGTGATCCGTTTTTTTTGGCTCAAGTATTTGTTGGAAACTACGCTAAACTCCGTATCTTCAGAGCCCTTGAATGGCTTTGAAGGACGTTTGCATTCAAATTACGGGCAAAAAAACAAAATTGGTAAAAATGTCTCCATTCACAAACCCTAACCTGGGGGGGTTATACGCATATTCCACATGGCCATAACTCGCCAGCAGCTTGAGCTAGAGACCTGTTCAAGCCCTCTGTGGATGGGTAATTGAGTGTGGGATGTCGAGCTTTTTGTTGATATTTTCATGCCACACGATGTTTTGACAAGTTTGTCAAAACATTGGACGACTTCAACATCCTGTTAGAGTTCAAAAATCGAGTCGATTCCGTGGCTCAATGTTTTGTTGCGTTCTATAGGCTTCTAGGCTATAATATGCGTCTTTAGGGGGTTTGATGGACTTTGTAGCGTTTCTGGTTCCAAAATTATGGCCAAACGTCCGCAAAAAGAATAGGGAAATCCCCACAACTTCCTGTCGGAAGTCCTTGTAGTGTTTGGAGTTTATTGCGTCACTTTAAAACTAAAAACCCTGAAAAGTCAATCAAGGGCTCTAAAGACTCGTATTATAGCCTACAATCCAATAAAACTTTGAGCCATAATATCGGCTTCTTGGATCGGCGGATGGTGTCTTCAAAATATTGTCCCAAGATCCCAAAAACACTGTTTTCAATTCTGCACTACAAGACTTCAAGAATCTTTGGATGGTTTTAATAGCCTTCTGGCTCAATTTGCTGCTTAGTTATAGCTGGACAAAATTTGCCCAGGCAGGGCAAAATATAACGTTTGTGAAACGTTTTGACGTTTGTCTAAAACACGTTTGGCTCCAGATATGCTACAATGTTGATCAAGAGCTCTAAAGACGTGGATCACAACCTAGTTTCCAATAAAAGATAGAACCAAAGAAATTGCTCATTGGGTTGGTGCCCAGGGCCAGGAAAATTGAAGAAAATTTTAAAACACCCCTCCATTTTGACGTTGCCGCTAGATAACCCCAACCCTAAACGAAAAATACTTTTTTCAATCTAAATTAGAAGTTTTGTTGAATCCGTGGAGGGTTTGAACAGTTCTCTAGCTCAAGCCTCTGACGCGTTATACCGTTGCAAATTTTGCAAAAAAGTGGCGCACCCGGAACTGAAAGCGTTCAGATTGCCACATAACAAAAGTTGGGTTTAAGACTGTTTTTACTGTATTCCCACATAGGCTGAACAGCAGCTCGAATCTGTATTGTACCCTCTACTCAGTCTACTATGAACTGTGTTGCCGTACATGGGCAATATCGGATAACTATGATCCAACAATAATAACCTTCTTAATTGCAAAACAGTGAACAAGTGACGCAACAACTATCAGTACTTCTTTTTCGACTATTAACTGCACTCAACAACCTCTGCAACCAATTGGCCAACTGGAGTCTGAATGCGATACGGTGGTCTACAAAAATTCCGAATGAAGCATCAACATATGGAAGCAAGAAATCAATTCCCATAAAAAAATCGACAAACTCTCACGGAACCCTTAAAACTCGCGGAACCCCACTTCATTTTTTGCGGAAAACTAGGTTTCCGAGGAACCCCTGTTGAAGAACACTGATAAGCAACGATGTGTGGTTTGTTACCGAAGTGATAAAGGAAAATTATCTGCAAACTTTATTAGACAATAAAACCAAGCAAATGCAACCTAACCAAATATTTTATGGCTCACTTTAGTGAAAATATGTCTTTTATTCAAATTTATTTTATCGGAGTGAAGACATTTTCCTAATACTTTGGAAAAAACTTTTAGCTTACAGCACATGCGTCAGGTGGTTGTGTTTTACTAATTTTCCTGTTTTCTTCCAAACATTTAGTTAAATAACACACTTCCGTGAACGTAACATAAATAACTGATATCAGCAACCAAAATGAAAAGCGATGCGGTGCTAAGCAAGGTTGCTTCAAAATATTATTATGATTTTAAATTCATTGAAGGCAATGTCTTTGAAAAATTTGCTGCTGCCTAACGTTATCATCACACAAATTGCTTGTTCCGAAAGTTATGTTGGAATTTGTTGACAGGTTAGCCAACTTCTTGAAAATCGGTTAATAATCCATGCTTTACCTGCTCCATATCAAACGACTGTCGTTCGGTGGAAAAGATCGTAGCCTGTCATTTTTTTCGACAACACGAGTGTCATTGTAGCCAGTCCTTATGTTGCTAGGAAGCTCATAAGTGCTCAAATAATTTTGAAAGATTTTATTTTGTGGAACGATCAACTGCATTATTTACATCGAAGATCATATAAAAAATTGTAGAACACACATAAACGGCACAGGCAATGTAAAGTATGCAACAAACCCTAAAATATGTTGTTTCAAAGAACTGCAATTATTTGGATTAACTGCAAACCAACTAAAGGGAACGATACCACGGCATGGGGTCGGAGCTCAAGTACCAGTGACAACTAAGCCCAAAAGAACATTAGGAAATTTCATTAGGTAATTCCTTACACCAACATTGTCTGCAACGATTTTCGCACTAAGAATTCATCTTCAAATATTTGGATTGTCAAATGTTTTTGCAGAGGTGAAAAGCCATTTGAAACGAAGACGCTGACAAACGATGCAACTAGGGTAAGTTTTTCTCATCCAAAATTAAAAAACAGCAAAAAATACGCATACACAAACTCAAAAATCATGTTGGTTTTGCCAAACCTATGTGGTTTAATGTAAAACCACACACTGTCACAATGCACAAAGACAAGCTCAAAATTTTAGCATTTTTATAAACAATACATGAACAAGCAGGAAATTATTTCGAGAGAGTTATTTTGAGCAACTCTGTAGGCTATAATGAAACGTACATTTTGTTTTTAACTACTGTACACAGCATCAACTCAAGGATGCTTATAATCGCCCTGTGCAAAAGCCAACGCTTGTTCTTCGTTTCCTAAGAGAAGAAAGTCTGTATCATCTTTTGCGTCATATTTATTGCTGGCACCATGCTGCAACATGTGAAACTGATGTCTTCTTGAAAACACTTCGCGGAAAATTCTTGCATCATTTTTGCCTGCATGAGAGTTTCTTGCTGTTGGACAGAAAGCGTTTGCCACTAAGTAATATTTGTTGTGAATATTTTCAACAGTGACACAGTAATTCCTACTTGTTTTACCAAAAATGCACATGAATGATCTAGCTTCCCAAGAAAGCCAGTTTCCATCATGAGTAGGTGCCACTTGAACTCGTTTGGTGTGTTGGCTTGATACGCCAACAGAAGCTGCTACCTTCATCCTTCAGTAGTCTGTTTGTAAAGACCACGAAACTGAATGCTTTCTATTGAGTCTGCACCACTTGGTTTCGTTGGCATCGCTTCGTTGAAGTTGTGAATAAACTACTGAAACGACGCAATAATCATATATTTTTTCTGAAATCACAGTCACAGGCGGATCCAGAACTTTTTTAGCGGGGGGGCTTAGGGACCAATTCATCTGGATGTATATTGCATAGCGGTGAAGACCTAACCGCTCAGGTAACTTCTTTTAACAAACACGGTTAACACTCCTAGACATTTTGGCCAAATTGCTTTCCACCATTACCCAGGCTTACAAGGACGTTTCTGGAGCAGTAGCGGCCTTCGCACTAATTGAGGAATTATTATCAAACTTATCAAACCTTAAAAACGTAACTTGTTGTTTGTCGAAAAAAAGTTATTGTAAGCAAATCAAACACAGGTACGCGCCGAAAGAACGCGTGGGACAGGCATAAGAGTGACACAGAAATACACGAAAAAAACGAAATGCTGCCAGCAACCCTTGTTGGCAGTCTGTGCAAGACCCATGCCGTATTGTGTTCGAAAATTGCAGATGTCCATGCAATAGAAGTTCGTGACGTTCGGACTTGAAAATTTGTTTACTTTGGCAAAATTTCCGATTTATATTACACAACGCGATTGTCTACCCAAAATGGCGAAATTTGTTTACAAAAATACCAGTCAATCAGTGTCAAGGTACCAATCACAAACTATTCGAAACAAAATGATGTTGATTATCAATGCCATTTGACCATAGAAAATAAGTTGAAGGTCGGAAAAATGTAGTTATTTCGAAAACAAGCATAACTCTTCTCCCCAGAAAAAAGCATTGGTACGAACATAGGCGTAGGCAGGAGGGCCAAGGGGACCATTCCTCGTAAATTTCTAGCGTTTCTTGTCATTTTATGCTTTGAGAGGCGGTGTCGAAAACAAAAACTGTTGCTCGCTTAAAGTCAAAAGATTTGCCCGCCTCATAATTGTGGGCTGGCTTCGCCACTAGGTACGCGTAGAGACAAAAACCCAAAAACAGGGTTTCCAGGTAGTCACAAGCAAAATTGCCAGATCAACCCGTGAAAAGAGCCAGATAGCACCAAAAAAAGCGAAATACAAGATAAATACAGAACGACACCCTTGAAACACCAAACGCGTATATAAAAGGCAATTATAAACATTTTTTATACATAAAAAGAATAAATCTCACTAGTCACTGTACTAACAAACTTCTCGAACGTTTTGGTCTTGCTGAAGAGTAACCTGAAACTGCAAACCTAAAAATGCATGAAACAGCAAAACAAAAAATTATAAAATATTCGTGCAGAGTTTCCAATAAAAATGTATCATTCTGTGTCCATAAGCAGTGTCTAGAAATCTGCCTGCACCCAGAAATCTGACAAGATCATCTTTAAATCTGCCGAATCGGAATAAAAATATAATTGGCCAAAAAAGCCGAATTTGATTTGGCCTCTTTTCAAAAATAAAAAATGCCAAAGGTGTTTCAAAAAAAGGCAAAAATTATATACTTGGCCTCAAAAAACAACTGGCAACACTGCAAAGATCTCGAAGCAATGAATGCTAGCACTTTGCCCTGGTAGCTTTTCATTGCACCACAAGGGCATTGAAAATGATCAGGTAATATTTTCCACTTCATAGCGGGAAACGTGAAGTTTGTAGCGAGTCAAATGACCAACCTCTGCTCATCCATTCAATTTTGTATACGAAACGCGACTATATTGCGGTAACGCAATTTTAGAAATACTGTACAGTAGGTTCAAAAAAATTTGTAGTGACAACAGAGTATGGGCCGCAGAAAAGCATCTATTTAGTGCTGAGCTGAACTTTTGTCCAAAAACTGTTTCTGGTAGGTCTGATCAGTATTCACCTTTAGCTTAGCCTACATCTAATATAGCGCACTACATATCTAGCCTACCCGGCATATAGGCTACGTTTTACGGTTAAGTTTGCCCTTATGGAATTTATGCTGTCACTGAGCGCTCTAACCTTTCCTGTAGTTAACTGCGTTGGAAGTTTGTTGTAGCGTAATTTTGATGTTTTCGCGTAACTAACAAAATGAACTGCACTCATTCATGAAAGCTGATAGGAAAAATTAGTATAGTCTACTGCTTATTCAACTTTTGTCCACAATCTGCTGTCTATCCACTTTTTTTCCACAAGAAGTCCGATCCTTCCCAAATTAGACCAGAGTTTAAACACTTACGTGCGGTTTCTTTGATGTTGGGGTCATATTTTTGGTATAAAAACTTGCTTATTAGAAGTTTTATTTTTAGTGAAATATAAATTTATGACTGCAAAATAAGCTTTGAATTCAATATTTTTGTCCCTATCCCTGTGCCAGAAATGGTTTATTTAAAGGTTATGAAAAAATCACACGAATGCACGTTTCTGTATCTGGAACCATCGATCAAAAACCGTATCTGAAAAATTTTAGGGGGAGTTTCAGCCCCGTTAGCTCCCCCCTCGATCCGCTTATGACAATCCCAGGCATTATACCTGATGTATTTCGTAAACCAAGGGAATAAAAATATCGCAACATGAATCCTCATGTCTTCGATTGGTATGGTGCAACGAAATAAGGTAGTGTAGGGTCTGAGGTTGTAGTTTATTGCAGAGGTCCCTACTAGTTGAGGGGTCAACCTAGTTGTTGCAGGAGCACAGGTCGGTCTCCCAACTAAGCAACCTGACGTCTTGAAGTTGCCAAGC
>JGI24022J15233_10009232_pt1 | contig 11092 bp, 2 predicted proteins | sample Ectturendosymbi2_FD_15233 | JGI IMG/M metagenome (IMG submission 15233)
GAGAGTTTCCAGGCCATTTTAATACCTTAAATTTGTTGTCCCTGAAGCCTTGCAACGAGATCTTTCCAGTATGGCATGGAGCGCCATCCTGCTGAAAAATGACATCGCTGCCAGGAGACCACTCCTTAACTTGTAGCTTACTGTAGTACTAGCAGGCGTCTTTCTAGCACTTCTACGTATTTTATTTGTTTCAATGATGTGGAATCGGCTTGTCCACAAACTGATATTACCCCCCAAACATGATCTTGACAAGAATTTTTCCTGTCTTGTTCAAATATGCTGGGATAAATTCCTCGTCAGAACTTATCAAGTACAGCAATGGTTGATTCATCCCAAAAAAATAACCTGAAACAAAGAAATTAACCATGTTTAAGATTCTCATTATGATATGTAGGAAATCATCACTGGCTGTTCTTGAGCAGCTCCCAAAGCATCTTCAGTAACAATTGTTGGCTAAGAAAATTGACTGGAAATGTTTTCAATAAGCGTAGACTCACTGTATAATCGATGTCAATTCTTCAGAAAGACATTATCATCATCAAGAAAGTCATTCTATATTCACTTTTAATCTTTGTCAGGTGTCTTACTTTGGACCAATCCCCTGATGTCAAATTTTCTGTAGGCTACAGCCCACTGATATCTCGCATGCTTCATTTACTATGTTAAACGAGGCTTTTTTCTAAACCTGTGTGACTTCATACCTTGCTCCAGAAGACGGTTATTGGTGGTTCTACTCTCCACAATAATACCCGCATTTGTCAATTCCATGCAAAGTTTTTTACATCAAGCTATTCTATGTTCAATGCCATTGCTCTGATTTTTCGGTCAAGCTTGGTGCTATTTTCCACTTCCGTCCACATTTTCCCATCATTGAACTGTTCATCTCTCTTCCCAATTCCATATTCGTTTTTGCAGCACTAACAGTTTGAGTTGATACATTTACATCCTTGGCTATATCTTTTTGTTTGAGGTCATTATGCTTGAATAAAGCTGTGATTTGTCCTCTTTTTCTGAAGCTAAAATCTTTTCTCTTTTCCATCTCTCTAACTTCGCTCATAAACCTATAAATTTGATTGTGTCGATTTTTATCCCATTAAATAGTCAGGAAAACTTTTAAATTGCTTTAAAATCCTGTCTAAATATGAAGCTTCACAAACTGATGTAGAATAAAATGGTCCACCAGGCAGAAGAGACCACTCAGTTTCCATTGAACTATTTTTAATCTAATATTCGCCTGTGTATTTGTGACGTCATAATAAGCAGTTTCGCACAACGTGAATCACGTTATGGAAGAGCAGCCTCTCTTTTTTGAACCATCTTCACATTCATTCATGTGCTGTCAATAACCGAAAAAATCAGTATAAACCAGCAATTTCTAAACAAACTCTTGGGAAAATAAAAATCAATAATTTTGGCTATTTTTCTTAAGAGATGTCCGGCAACCCTGGCCCGTCCAGCCGCGCTCGACTGCTCGTATTCGACAAGACATTAGCGCAGCCTCATTTTGTAGTTGTAAATTGCTCTGACGCAATGGTTAGTGTTCTACTCCCCTGTTTCAATGCGCAGCCTTATATTGTTGCAGTTATGAACTGCTGTGTCGTAGCATTGAGTTTATTTTCCTCCGATATCCTAACTTGGAGCGCTGATAGTTTATATTCAGTGCAATGACACATAAAATAAGGAGAGTGCGTGTAGAAGAGTATGCATATTGTGTCAACAAACTTCGCCCAAACGTCGGTTTGGAAACATGAATATGACGTCAAATTGTGACGTCACAAGCAACGCTCATCAAATACAAATGACCACCGTATGCCACTGAATGAAACCCCCCATAAAAGTTTTCTGCGTACGACACTGGTTGTACACATCACACACGAGCTATCAAATTCAGTTTACACAACCGCGTTGCGACACGTGGAGGAATTCTCGCGGCACAGCGGTTGGAAACCAGTGTGCACCTGTATTATTGCTTCAACATGGCAGAGCAAAAGTGAGTTGCAACATTGCATTTGCCGTCATGTAACTCACAAATCAAAAGCTAAGGTAAAAGAATGCACAGAAATTAAAATGAACGGAAGTAAACGGGTTTGATGAGTGCGTGGAACGAATACGATACAATAATGTCCATGGAGGAATTGAGCTGTGAAAACATGAAATGGCTCATAAAAAATTAAGGTTTGCAGCCCGCACTGACTTGAAGTGAAGGTTCTTTAATGTGGTCAGACGACGAATGCACTTTTGTAATACGTATTTGTGGTTTCAAAATGTTTAACATGACAGCAGCACCATGTGAAGTTCAAATGGCTTTGATGGCAATAAACGTATATAGAGAATTCGGTGCTCCTATAGCGTGAGGTCTACCGCGTCAGTTCCCATAGTGTGAGGCCCAAGAATTGATGGGCCTTGGGTTTTTGGTCTTAACAAGCCTCAGACTGTCGTTACTTTTGCGTGGAACGGCATGGTCGCAATACTCTAATCATTATTGAAAGGGAATACGCATTGATTCGGTTATTCATTCATATGAGTGGCCTGCTTATAGCAACCTAAATACCATCGGGTACCAGCATTCTACAGTGAACTGCCAGCAACATTATGTGGATCCAGTGACAGGAGCACACACACAGACAATTGGGCGATCGTGGTTGGACGCTAAAACGATAATACTGCAGAGAATGCGAGGTGTTGGTTGTCAGCTGTTCCAGTCTCATCTTGACCATTTTTGCTGGACGGCGATGAGAAAAAATTCCAATTATCTATTTGCGTCATTCTTGGAAGATGTTCAAAATGTGTATCGCTAGAACAAATGTATGGAAATTATGATGACATGTTTTGTTTTCACCGTTCTTCTTATTTTGCAGTGGTAGAGTTCACGATGTAGTGCTAACACCAGGTAGATCTCACGCTATGGTGTGGTAGACCTCACGCTATAGTAGCACCGAGAATATGTCCTAGGCAGCAGTTGTCCGAGGTGGCGGTTGGCTGGGTGGCAGTTGCCCTTTAGGTGGCTGCTGTCCTAAGTGGCAGTTGTCCGGTGACAGTTGTCCGGCTGGCTGTAGTCCTAGAACCTTATCTTGTGCAACCGGAAACTATCAATGTTGCAAGGTTATAAAGGATTGTTATTGCAAAAAAAAAAACTTTAGGAAATTGCTTTCATTGCCAAATTACAGAGTAATGAAATATTTCAGTGCTGATGGAAACCCACCACGCTTTTCCATGCTTTAGCTCAGTTGCAATTAGCCAACTTAAAGTAACAATCGCATCATAAAAATTTTCCCAGCATTTTTTGTATGACAGCAAGCAGTTGCGATCCTTCTATTCGATCCTTTGAGACACAGGTCAAGCTAGGGCAGAAAAGAAACCACAAAAAATATTTGCCCAACTGTATCTGCTGCCTCGTTGTTTAGCCGATAATTAAGACACGTTTAAACGAACTGAAAACAAATCTCGAAGAGGCCATAAGCCATCTACCAGTAGTCGGAGGCTGCTTAGCTGTAGGCAACAGCAACTAGACCGACAATAGGGTACAACGCCTAATGAAATAACGTCACACCTCTCGCTGGCAATCACGTATGTGAACGAATTTTGAAAATATTCGAAAATAAAAGCAAATTACCAGAAAAAGCTTTTTGCAGTAGCTGATTTTTTCCAAGAAAAGGTAGCTTTCAGTGTTTCCTTTAAGAAAATTTTACACTGAGCAAATGTTTTCTTTAGTAAGAATTAAGATTTTAAGACTTGAGTTAGCAGAGTTCTAAATGAATTACAAATTTGGTGATTCAAAATAAGTATAAATTCTTATAAAAATACGAACAAAATATACATTTAATTAAAATAGCTTCTCCATATTCTCGTGCTTTTCCAATGGTTTGGAATGTTGTAAGCGCGCAAAAATGAGATTTCACTGCGTAAATGGTCTGGTTGTACTGCGCAGTTACGCAATTTAGAGGGGAGTATTGGTTGCGTTCAACATACACTGGTTTATGACAATTTTTGGAACACTTTTTCCGTAAGCGCTGCTGTGATATTCCAATCACGAAACAAGGCGTGTTTTGCATGAACAGCTCATTTGCTAAACCTGAATTAAATTGGAAAGGCATCGAATAGGAATAAAAAGTATAACAGTGACAGCCAAAGCACTGATCAAACTCAGGCTGTAGTTCTCACAGCAGCCCGCGCATTGATCACAACGGTCCAGGGTCAACTAAAGGAAATGTTCTTCAGCGCTCCAATTAGAAAGCCCACACTCTGGCCCTGAGGCCAAGATGCTTCACTGACAAGAAATCACTCAAGGAAAACCAAGCGTAACGCGTCATACATGGGCGTGGACAGAACTATTTTCAAAACGATTTTTGTTTCAAAATTGAAAACAATATTTCTCGTGCTTTACAGATCTTTTGTTTTAATGTCAACGAAACAAAGGATTGTTTATCTCAACCAGCTCTAGTTACATTGAAACACTCACATTAAGCAAAAATATGAGGCCAGCGCCAAGACATATTTAAACAGCAATTCACTGTTGCAAAAAAGTCATATACAATTTGCGTTACTGTAGTTGCATTATTGCACTGACAAGCAGAGAGAGAATATAAAAAGTTCAGGAGTTAGTGAGGTGAGATACTACTGCAAATACACCGTTTTGAACTTTATTTTTATGAATGAAAAATCACATTTCATTTGGGAAATATCAGTATGCAGAAAAGTAGGGAACCACCCAAACGGATTACAGCATGAACGTTTAACATCCCTCGCTAGATTGGAGCACACCGTGATTCGAAAATAGTTCACGGAAATCTGGTGTGCCTTCTGTCCAATGCAATGCAAACTGTGACTTGCGTTAGCAACGTATTGATACGCCTTAAGCATTTAGGTTCCTGTTCGGAAAGCAGTGCATCAGCACCACTCAGCCATATCTGAACAAATTGCTTAGATCTATTTGGTTCCTAACGAAAGGAAGCCTATTCGTTGGAAGTTTTCGAACGAATATCCGCTTACGAGTGCTGAAGTTATCACTCGGTAAGTGATTGTAATTTTGTAAAGCTATTTTGTAAAGTAGTTAAAAGTTATAAGATGACCTCTGGTTCTCCTTGACGGGCAACAACTGTATGGTTGTTTGAAAAAAACGAAAGGAAGTTCAGTGCAATGGTTGTTCTGCATCATCGCCGTTTTTCGGATCTGATCGTTCTTCACTGTTTTTTGACACTTTCTATCGAGTCACGCAGTAGGTCCTCTAATTGTGCTGGACGATAAGGTTTAGCGGTTGTTAGTCAGTTAGTCAGAGTGACGTCTACGTTCTATGGCCACAGTGCACCTGAACTTAACCGTACTGTTGAGAACCGCCACAATCAGGCCATGTGAGGGACAGACACAGAGTCTACATAAGGACAGACCGACGGGTAAGTGAAAGAAAGATATAAACGTTAACTGAGACCCTATGAATATTCGTGAAGAAAGGTTATTTACAACATGAACATAATTGGATTTTTGACCTACGCATGGTTTGCTTTCGAATTTTTTTAAGTGTGCATTACGCGAACTTTGCGGAATATACAATATTGCTTATAACAGGAACAAATTTTATTGCTCCACAAAGGAAAGAGTGACAAAAGAATATGTTTCTGAAATTTCGAAACGTGCTTTGATGCAGTCAGATTGTTTGTATTCGTCCCTATTCCTTGAACACTACAATCGCATTTTGCTTTGTGACTGAGTGCCCGAAAATTGCAGTGTTTTTCTGGATGGCGTGTACAATCAATTCGACGGCTAAGCCTATTAGCTCAGAAGCAACCCATGTTTTTGATTAAAGGTTCATCTTGCAAAGCGTAATCAATTTCAATTATACAAGGCCGTGGCCCGTTAAATATTCTTATTCTTCCGTGGCCCATTTGTTGGGACCCTTTGCCTTTCATATATTTTCACAAACATATCTTCCCAACATAAAACTAAGTCATTTTGAAGAAACATTTAAGACAGAACAACAAACAAAAACCATGCCTACAAGAAAGCGGACTAGAAATCTTTCAAGTTTGGATCTTATCGAAAGGAATAACTTTAACATTTATAAATGGTGGACAAACCATTCAACTTCACCTCTACGCTACCACAAAGGGAAAGACTTATTACCGATTGAAAAGAAGCTGTTCGGACTCAGGTGAATATTGCATTTTAAACATTCCCATTTAACTTTTATTTGAACATTCCCATCGCACTAGTGGCCCATGGCCCACAGGTTGAGAAATCCTGGTATAGAACATTGGATTTGAAGCCCAAACCAGTGGAGAGATCCCATTTCGAGAACAATTTCAAACCAACGATAAATTGTCCAGTAACTCGGGCTAATGTGAATGAGCATAGGAAGCAGAGGACTGACTAACTGGTGTTGCGTCATTGCTCTGTGACGTACGTTTCTTTAGCAATTGAGAAGTTATCATGAGAACTTGTCATTTATTGTAACGTAACTATAAACGTCACAGAGCAACGATATTGCCTGCTATAGAATGAAAGCAAATGGAAATTTCAGTGACGTGGGCGTCGAACGGTTTTATTCAGTCAGAATAAATCATATGATGAGCCCGAGTGACGCTGTTGACCTGGGTCGCCCCTATAACAGCCCATTTTAATTTCAGGTGGTTCACCGATACGTTTTCACAGTGGTGTAATTTTGTCTGAAATAGTGTATTAGACCTTCATTTGGTGTCTTGGCAATGACGTTATATTTCAGTGACTGTGACGTAACAGTTGCCAATTCAAACCACAAAATTTTTCTATAGTTGTTTTGACGTGCAGTTGTGCCCTCCCACTTTGAAAAAGGTTCCGCCACCCATGGCAACTAACTGATATGCAGTAAGTTTTGAAGTTTCAGTGAATACTTTCAGTTGAGTAAGACGTAATTTCCAGTTTTCATTGTCGCAGCTGGAGTGTGCGATTTTTCACCACTATTGATCGTTTACTGTCTCTGACCTTGCTTTAACCTTTCAACGTTTCACCTGTTAGCATTGCTTGCAGATGTAAGGACTGACGATGCGCAGTGTTACGTGAAATCGATTTCCTGTTAAAAATTTGTGATTGATTCCTTGCTTGTTTCACCTGTGGAGTGAAGTTACTTGACCAATAGGAATGAACTGTTTCATCACAGTTTATTTTGTTTGAAAGTGTTCCCAAAAGCGATTTTGTCTTGCCGGCTTGACGGGATTCGACGGGACACATAAACCTCTGAGAAAAAGGCAGATGGTGACGTAAGAACCGTGTTGTGTGGGTCACCATGCGCCGGTAAGGTAAACAAGCAGATCTTAAAGCTGTCCACAAAGTCAGTTGATCAGTAGCGTCAGGCGCGCATCAAGACGTGCTTGTAGGTTATGCGGTGATACAACCTTCTTGCAGAAAAAGAAGGCAGTGCGTCGCACTCGCGGTAAACGTGACGACAAAACGGCTGGAAAAATGCGCTTGAAATTGAGCCGCTCATGCAGACAAGGTCGTTTATTACTCGTTGTGACTTGACTTGACTCATCGATAAGGCTTTACAGAGTCCAAAGAGCTGCGTGTTAACGAGGCAACCAGTAAATAAACTAAACCATACCAGTTCAGCCGCTGTGACTACATGGCGAACGAATTTTCTCTTCAAGTGTTGTTTCAGGTGTGAAAACACGCTAGAGAAACGAATTAAGATTTTCTTTCAATCAGATACAGCTGGACATTAAATACAGCTCGTCAGAAATAGGCTAGGCACAGCATGCAGGGTGAAAATAAGATAAAATTTGCTTGCTGCCATCTATCATTGTTGCGAGGTTGAAGTAGCCGTAATGCCAATTGTGGTATATCACTTCCCTTGGCAGTTAAGCTACTGCGGATAATTAGAAGTTATAACAACGCAAATATTGTGTTTAAGTGAGGCAGTGTTTGTACTAATTGCTAGAATGCAATGTGAATATTAACATTCACAGCAATAGGGGGTGTCGTTTCTTTTCTATTATCTAGATTCTGTGAAGACATACCTATAAATTACCTTTTTAAGTTAAAACGAATCTTTTTTCATTTTTGCTTTCATATTTTCTTGGTGCTGAATAACTGCATGGTTTTGCTTTTTTAAGTGTGAATAACTAACCAAGAGATAGTTAGTTAATGTTTTTTTATGCATTATATAACGGTGAGATTTTAACCAGTGGCCTCTTGAGTTGTGTTCAGTCTTACATGTTCGCACACAGAGTCATGCAATGAAGGAGTCTTCGACAAAAAGCAGGTTACAGTTAATATCTACTGCAGTTCATAATAAAGTCACAGGATGTGCAAGCAATGAGTAAAACCGATGAATGGCCTTGAAAGTTTGAGCAACAGTCTAAGTTCGCAAAACTCTACAATGCTCTCAACTTCATGACACGCTTCACAAAACCACACTTGACACCAGCGATGAAATAAAGCATGGTGGTTACAACGCTAAATTAATCAAAGAACAAGCTACATCCCTTATGAAGTAAAACAGAAAAAGCCCAAGTTCAAACGCACGAAGAACAAACAGCATGGCGGGACAAGTTCTTCGTTATTGGGCAAAATCATCTCTTTGCCACTAGTTTCAATTTAATTGTTTGCTTCATACGCTCGTTGCAATCAACCACTCATGCGCGCAGTGTCTAACCATAATTTTTGGTAAAAGCAGGGTTTTAAGGAAAATGTTAAGTACCCGGTGTCAAGCGAAATTTCTGACCTCTGCGAAATTTCTGACCTGTTATTGTTTCAGTTATTTTGCTTCTCAGAATAAAGAAATAAAGTCTGGCAATTAGTTTTTTGATGTGTGTTGAGTAAATTAAAACATTTTGGTTAGATGTCAGGTACCCACAAGCTATATCACGGGAATTAACCCTTAAATTTTCGGACTTAGTTCTTGACTTCAATTATTCCTCTAATCTCACCCAAACCCTAACCCGACATACTTGACTAAACACGAATTCCTAAGCCCTAATAATCAGTTTTATCAGCGTATGTACTATGTAGAATATTACTCTGTGCATGCGTATATGGTGTGAAGTCAGAAATTTCGCAAGTCAGAAATTTCGCTTGACACCACCGGTATGGACCTCCAGGGACCCGATAATCTTCTCAGATTCTAGGGACCTAATTTTCAGTATTACGGACCCTAAAACACCTTAAAAAAACTGGTAAAAGCCAACGAAGTGTTGACTTAATCTTAGATAAGAAAAAAACTTTCTTTCGTTGCTTTAAACATCGTAGCGTTATTTTAAAGATAGTGGGAAGTTGGTCTTGATCAGTGGTCTTCGGCCCGTTTAACCACAGTGTGCTTATTAACGAAATGCGGTCATAGTTAGTGATATTTCGCTATTAATGGTTACTGCAGATAGTATCGAAAAGAAATGTTGCGCAAATATAAGGGCGTTAATGTTGATAACAGGGCCAGATTAAGGGTACTGTAGACCAAAGGCTGTTTACTAAAGATGGGCCTATAACTTTTGGAAACTAAGTGTTAAGAGGTGTGTGTCTCGATTGTTCCTTGTGCAGGTTTGGCGCAAATTTCGCGGCGCTGATTGTTGCATTGTTTCTACCGGCAAATGATTTATTCCACGCCGCGCGTTGATTCGTTTTGCGCCTGCTGTACCTCTGTCGATAGCTAAATACTGTTGGTAATCCATTCTATTCTATACGTTCTGTACGGCTCAACATTTCTGTACTCGAATATTCGAACCGTAGGCGGGAACTGTCTGCTGCACTAACCGTTAGTCTTCTCCGAATAAAGTGCAGCGCATTTTCGTACAAAGTGCTCTGAGTTTCTGAAGCTCTGTCAGGGAAACACCCAACACAACACTAAGCTATAAAGCTTAAAAGTCATAGAAAAACACACGTAGAAAAAAATTATTTAATTGGAAGGCCAAAAACATTGAGGACCGAACCATTCCAGGGCCTACGGCTATGGCCTTAGTAGTAACGGTAAATCTGGCACTGGTTGGTAGTAAAAATGAAGTTGTTTTTGGGTGTCCTTGACCGATGCATTACAAGTGCCTTCGCACATGCGCAAGCAATGGTGGCTGATGGGTGAGCTTGTCCCATTTTCTGAACAAACTGTTTCTTGCCCAGTTGTCAAATGATTGCAGGAACATATTGCAATGCTGAATTCAAAACCAACTCTGCTCAGCATAGTGTACGTAACTGGGTGCAATTTTCAAGAGATATTTTGTGCTTTACAATAAATCTAATTCATTTCAATAATCGGTTGTGAGATAATTTGCAAGATTTCAGTTAGTCGGTTGCATGCCATTGTGGCGCGGAAAGCCCTATTTTACCCAAACAGCGGGAAATAGAAAGATCGTTCGGGCTTACAGCTTCTGCCCCAGCCAGTCAGCTCAAGTGGCGTTGCAGTAGCAAGCGGAATTTTTGCTTTTTGCTTGTTGAAACTGAACTGGCTATTCTGGTATTCCCGACCATGAGTTTAACGGTACAACAAAAAAAGCATCAGGATTTATACTGTAAATATAAAAAGAAGTTCTGCTGATAAACTAAAACGTATTCTTATTCTTGGCCATCGTTTTGGCAGTGTTCAGCTGCCTACCTTTACCAGGGCGAAACGACTTGTAATAAAGCCAAGTGAGTAACTTGGCGCCCGTCACACACAGGCACTCAAGCCAACGGCAATCGAGCATCACGAGCTGATGAGCTGTTATCGATAAGGAAAGCTAAGTAAACCGTGCAAACATCAGTAAAATGTAAGAAGTCGACAAGAATAGGGAAATCGCTGAACAATAAAAACAGCAGGGATATCAAAGCGTATGCAAAATAGACAACCACTTATTGTTCAGAATTTTATAAATGTACGGAAATAAGCCTGTGGTCGCTTCACTAATATTGGATCTTTTTGAGGTTTATATGGAACGACTCATACATGTCGCTTTGAAAAGTCAGTTTCGCATCCAAAAATTTGTGATTTGGTCCAGTGGTTCTCATCGACTCCCAGGGGTCGAGTGGACCACCTCAGGGTCGCTAAATAGCCACGGGGTCGAATGGAGGTCACTGAATGGCTAGGGGGTCAATGAATAACTGCTGGGATCTACCGGAGCAATGAAGCCTCCAATTCAAAATTATTGTTAATCGGGCAAGG
>JGI24022J15233_10009233_pt1 | contig 11092 bp, 9 predicted proteins | sample Ectturendosymbi2_FD_15233 | JGI IMG/M metagenome (IMG submission 15233)
ATTTGAAGCCTTACATGCATAGGTGGCGGAACCGGGGGGGGCGTATGGGCCTAGGCCTCCCCCACTTTTATTTCTGGGGGGCCTGGCCCCCCACTTTTAAATTTCGAATTTTGCCAATAAGTTTAAATAAATACCATAATCAGTTTTGGGTCCATTGTTAAAGTGAATCGTTTTAATGAAAAAAAGTTGAAAAACTTTGGCAGTATTTTTCCAATATTAATTATAATATATTATTTGTAATTTGGCAGTGAATTTGGCAGGATTTCGTAATTGTTTGGCAGAGTCCACCGTGCACAGTCTGTCACCTTTCTGTGGCTTGCTTAGCGCATTGGTGTTGTTGAACAGTGTTGCCAGATGGTGTAATAGAACACATCTGTTTACAAAAATGGTGTAATTTTACAGTTTGTGTGCATGGGCGTCAGCAGGCTTTTATCCAGGGGGGACACTACTGGAATTTTCCAAAGGTTGTCTAGGGTGGTCAAAAGTGGTGAAATATGTTTTTTACTCCTCAAAACTAAGAAAACAGCCTTATTTGCTAAAATTTTCAAATTCCTGTCCCCTTCCGATACACATGGTGGTGTGTAGAAAAAATTTCGTGCTACAACATTGAAAAATTGGTGTAATTTCAAGCGTTTCAACATTTTCAAAATAAAACATTTCACAGATCAATTTCAATTGTGTTGTCGTTTTTACATTGACAACACTAAACAGCCATATTTCTTTCTGGATTGGCAACACAATTGGCATCTTTACAGACAAATTTTTAGTTGCTACATGCTTTGTCTTGTCTTTGTATTCCTGTATCTAATGCAGTTATAGAATGAGTATTCAGACATGTTACTACTGTGTTGAAGATGTGGAAAAGTTATTATTTTGAATGTGCTTAAAGACAAGTATCAATACTGTGTAATTTTTGCCTGATTTTTATACTGTGTTTTCGGTGCTTTTAACAGCCCAGTGGCGACTCCAGCACACGGGCTCCTCGGGCTTAGCCGGAGTCTTCAATTACGATTTATATCGGAAAACGCAATTTGCTTGCTTTGCATATTTGTGCCACCACCCACTGTCTCACTTCACTAAGTTGTTAAATCGGGTTCTTTTCTTTGGGCCTTGTCACTGTTCCTATATTTTCGTTCCATGTCTGGCCTTTAGCGTTCATGTTGCAGATTACCTGAATAAAATAATATCGTTCAGAGTAGGCATTCTCTCGACTTCTCTCGACTAACTAACGTCTCAGAGCAATAATAATGCCAGCTAGAATCAAAGCAAATGGAAATTTCAGTGGCGCAAGCGTCGAACGGTTTCATTCAGTCAGAATAAATCGTATGATGAGCCCAACTGACGCTGTTGACCTGGGTCCCTGTGTAACAGCCTCGATTGTTAACCGCCCTTAATTGTATGCCAAAACGAAATAGCGTCAAAAATTAATGTAAGCCGCACTTGAACATAGGTTACCTAAGCCTCTGAGATGCCTTGTTGTACCAGCATGCTAACTGACAACTCTGTTAATGATGCTTACACCGCTTCATCTGCCTTCTGCTCATCATAATCCCTTATTTGATGGAGCGAGCACGTGTGCACGTGGTGCTGAAGAGAGGAAAGATACGGTAATAAGAAAAGAGACTTTGGTCAACAAAACGTAGCCAAGGAAAGACTGGGCGCCATCTAGACATTTCGATGGGCTAAAGAAAAAAAATGTAAGCCGCCCTCGATTTTAAACCGCCCTTGATTGTAAGCAGCACTGAATGATGAAGAAAATTTTATAAGCCGCTGCCTACAATCGAATAAATACGGTATTTGAATTTCAGGTGGTTCATCGAAACGTTTTCATAGTGGCTTAAATTTACATAAAATAGTGCAATTTAGACCTTTATATGGTGTATAGGTAATGACCTCCTATTTTAATGGTTGTGACGTCACAGTTGCCAATTCAAACCACAAAATTTTTTAATACTTTTTTTGATGTGCACTTGTGCCCTCCACTTTGAAAAAGGCTCCGCCACCCATGCTTATATGTCAATATTTTGAATGAAACTCTTCTACCTTAAAACAGCTCAAAATTGGTGAATTATGACGTAATTTGTGGGTGACGTTGCCTCCTCAGTTAACAATTGGTTTCTTGGTTGTTACCCAGCGTCTAGCATCTGAGTGCTTATTTCAGGCATCGGAAAACTATGACTCGTTATAGTTTTTTTAATGATGTTTTGCGTCGTTCATTGCTTCTGAGCATGTTTTACCTGGAGGTATTTCAGTTGCCGTTGTTAGAAGGTGCTTTTAAGATATTGAATCACGCATCACACAGTTAACTTATTTTCTGCTTTATGTCACAAACAGGCAAAGACAAACTACATAAAGAAATTAACGTTTGGGAAAATATAAACATACAAAACGCTCTTTTTCTATTCACTTACGTTAAACCCGTTATCCTTGCAGATACCCTGCTCTACTTTTGATCTTGATTCCGTTAACTGTGAGCTTCAACGTTGAATTGGGCAACAATACTCGGGAAGACTTACTGCAAATTCCCTTTTACCAGCAGTTGAACCTCTCTTCGGGTAATAATTACGTCGGTGGTATATCCAGGAACTACGGAGAATCCTTTGTCCCGCAAGAAGTGCACTTGTGTTGCAGGAGCATGTAAAGTGACCTGTAGACCGTAGTATGGCATACGAGGTCCGTATATCCACTCGGAAGCATTGACAAAATCGGCCATTTCCAAACCTCCTTCCTGCCCTATTCAAATAACGATCGATGCAGATTGGAATTTTGAAAGTTTGCATTTTGATAGCACATTATTTTACTCTTTTTAAAAGAGTTTTAAAAACCAAAGTTACAGCATTTGATAAGTATGTCATTTGCCGCAGACTTTCAAAGAATTTTTGTAACTCGAATATTTAAAAGCAAAAGCATTTTAATTTTAAGCAGAAAAAACGTAATTTTACCATTTGTTTGTTACAACGAATATTCAGAGCTTTGTGTCTTTAATATCAATTTTCACTATGTAAGTCTAAAAGCAAAAACACCTGCAGGCTTTAAACGTTGTTACGACAGAACAATCTAAACCAGCTATGTCCAAACTCAATGATATGTCCAAACTAAACAATCTAAACCAGCTATGTCCAAAAAAATGACTTGCTGAGTCAAAAATTATGTCACTATCTTAACCAAGGCCGCATATTGAATGACATATTAATAAGGGCCGCACAGTGACTGGCTTACTTTTATCTTAGCAAACGAAATGTAGCTTACATTAATTAAGCTAATGAACTGAAAGCGTTAGAATGCTAATTGCAATGGTAACAGACGTGATAAAGTGGCACTGAAGACCACCTGTACCAAAAATGTCACACTCAAGATTGTCAAAATATGGACAGGTTGTCAGCACATAGGATACTTTAACTACCTCAAAACCCTAAACTGGGCCGCACAAAACCTTTGACTGGGCCACATGCGGCCCACGGGCCGCGGGTTGGACATACCTGATCTAAACTCTATTAAATATGTTGCTCAATAAGCTGGATGTTCGAGAGAAAAGCGTTTAAATTATTTGTATTTTTACTGGAATTGTAATGTCTGAAAGTGCGATTTCTTTTCTTCTCACGTGCTGTGCATCAACAAAAACTGTGTGATTTTGAACCGTTCCTGACACAAGATTTTTCCGCTTTTTTCAAAGTCTTGGACTTTTGCTATTCAGAACCCCACTGACTTATTGATTTCAAGCTTTTATTGCATGCACTTCTTTGAAAGCGTTTGCAGGGCTGCTCGAACAAACATTTTATGCACAACAAATATTCGTTAGAGTTGTGTAGCGTATACTCTAGCTTGCGATTTTACCAGAAAGTCTAGAAAAACTAATTACTAATGTGCTCAGAATCATTTGATGGTAAAACAACAAACTCGTTATTTAGTTTTTTTTATAGAGCCCTGCAAACAAGCTGTGTTGTCCGCACGCGCGGAGAACAGAAAACGCTCAAATTCATTTCATGCATCTTTTCATCAAGAAAAAATTCTGCGCCACGACACCTGTATTAGTTCGTCGAGCTTGTACGCTGTTTGCTTTATGAACACTTCAAATACATGCAAAAAAAATTCAAAAATACAGTATATTCTGCCATTTGCTGCCTTCAAATTTTCAATGCAATGGAAATACTTTACCTGCAAAATCTTGATATTTCAAATGTTCCTTACAGCTTGCATCAAAGACGTAGCAGTAGCCGTAATCTGTCAAAGTCAACTTGAAGAGATGTTTTGTCACAAAATCTTCCTTTGTACAAAGCACCTAGAATAATTTAGAATGAAAGACGAACCTCAAGTCAAACAAATCTACAATACAATCAACTGTACTGCTCTTGTTTTTGTCAAATCAACTGCATTACTCTTGTTTTTTTTCTGGAATGACTTTTCGTTACCGGGGTGTGAAAATCTACGTAGTTTGATTTTTCGGGCCTTTCTCGCCCTGCGTAAATTTACGTATTTACAAAAAATGGTGTCTTGAGAGACTGGTTGTGATGTTTGTTTTTGCCTGGAAAGGATTTAGAAATGTGGTCCTACACTGAGTTCAAATAATATTAGTTCTTGCAATGAGAATCCAAACTCTTTTTGTTAAGATGCCGTTTGAAACATGTTTGGTCCACGCAGGCGGGACCAGTATCAAGCGGCAGTGAGTTTGTGCAGTGTAAGTGCTTTGATATGCAGCCAAATGCTTGGGAAGTAGGACAAAATGTATTGTAAACATTTATGCAAAAGTATTCAGGCATGTTAATAAAATTTCATTGCTCAAATCTAGTGTTAGCTGCTGTTATTGACTCAAACACTGCTTGCAATTAAATAAAACTTTTGCAAAAAAGTGTCCCTGCAGGTCTAGGCTTGTTGCAGTGGTGTGTAACCTAAAATGTTTTGGAAATGATTTGATATGTTGGCAATTAATTACTGTAAAGGCAACAAACCGTTTGCAAGTTCACCGTTTTTGCCTAAAGCTGGTAAACGCCTAACAGGTTACACCATTGTTTCTCAAACATCAAAAGAACTTGTGGCTGTTCATGTTGAAATTCAATCGCCCCTTTTTCACTCGCCTCGACACATCGTTATCGCCCCCCAAGCCTGATGCAGTACACACAAGGTATCGTATTTTTAAAGATTTTTATTTGAAGAAATCGATACATACCATGGTCCCAAGTTCAGTGTGGTGGATGCGCTTGGTGGCTTTCACAAAGCTTCGAAATATTGGGAGACATTTTAGTGAGGTACAGTCGTAGATCACCTCGCTTATGAATGAACAAGCGGTTTCTTTGCTTTGAGAGCATTAAGGTCACAGACGACGTTACCTCAATGATCGAGTATGGTAGTGGTTGAGCGTTATCGCCCCCTTTGTGTTGTTTTGCCCCCTATAGCCCCGTTTGTTTCTTTCATCCCTTTGCCCCTAAAAATTTCCCAAAAGGGTGCGATTCTGCCCACTTTGAGAACCACTGGGTTACACCTTCTCGGATTTGAATTTCCCGCTAAAACCGCCTGGCAGGCACCCGTCGATATTGTTGCGGGAAAACCACCCGGTATCGAAAGTGTTGCAGCTTATTCTGTTTACACAAGTGCAAACTAAAACTTAACCAGTTCGAGCGATGCGGTGTGCCAGAGTTAGCGCTTCTCATAAACACTCAGTTAGCGCTTCTGATAAAACGCAGAGTTAGCGCTTCTGATAAGCGATTCTGATATCCATGCGCCTAATGACAACTGCCGAAAATCACTTATATTACCACAAATATTGTCAAACAATTAAATACTTGCAAGATTCCAAATAATCAGAAACACTCTCGAAGCCGTGGTTTTGACACAGTTGTNCCACCATGCTTTTGTCTTCTATATTGTAAAGCTGCAGGAGAGAATTCGCATGCAACATTTTTTCACCGAAGTTATCAGCAATTTCAGTTTTGCTCGCCCAACTTAACTTTTCATGAATGCGTGAAAACGATATCATGCCTGAATATACTTACAACAACATTCTGCTGTTATCGTGCTGAACGTTTATGGAAAGACTAATTATGCGCAAGACAAAGGAGTAAACTTTTCAATCATTCACGGACTACTTCAAACATTTGCTTGCCATCTTTGCTAGACGCAAAAGAAACTCACACCATAGGAATGAAAGCATTGGTTGTATTTCGCATAAACTCCTCGATGTTTAAGTCGTCAAGGGTCTTTAAATTGAAAGTTTGGTTTGTTGGCGGGATTGAGCTGGTTGCATAAACTTGTTTGATTGCATCTCGTTGCTTTGGAGTGAGTGTGCTGCTTCTGCAAAAATTTTCGAAAAAGAATGAAACGATTGATTATAAAGTATACAATTCAAGAAATTCGACTTTTTCAACTTTTCTAGCGACGGCATGTATATACCCAGGGCCAGCGCTACCATCAGGCGAACTAGGCGGCTACCTAGGGCTCTGAGCAAAAAGGGGCACCAAAAAGGACCAAAAAATAGAATTGTGTTCAGGAAGTGACGAACATACACCAAGTAAAAGTGAATCAACATGATGAAAGTGAATAGAACATACGTTCACGCAGTTTATGAGAATATACAGACCGCCTACTACACCGTTTCAGGTTTGGTGCAGAAGGATTATTCGTATCAATTTCAATTTCATTTATACTATAGATAAGCTATGTCGCAATTTGGTTTAAATTTTATTTATCTAATAAACTTTTCTTGTGCAAAGCAAAAGTCATTTATTCCATAATGTACAACGTGACGTTACATAGAACAATGATCTTTGTTTAGGAGAGATGGCTGCTGTCATGGATCTTGCTTATGGTGCTTAGAAATCTATCAATGGCGTTCTGTCAGAGCCAGCAGGCATGCATTTCAGGCCTTACTTCATCAAGTTCACTGCAAAATTGCAATGTTGCCATCTCAGTTTTGTCATTTCTTGATTTTTCCTGACTGCCTCGCTTTTGCCGGAGCATAGCCTTTTATCGATGACTTCACTAAATCATGTTTCAGCCATCCAGTGTAGTCAGGTTAGGAAACGGTAGCGAAACGCCAGCATCATTGGTGTTAGTAGCCTGTATTTAACCAGTCAAATTTGTATCATGGAACGCACCGCCTCAATTTATTTAACCAAACAGATTCCAGCTGGGGCGTTCACAAACGTCGGAGGTTTGTTCCGTATGTGGAAGTTCATCGATTTTTACAACAGATTAACAATGGGCTTGGAACTGCGAGTATCTGACGGGTCTGCAGTTGAATCATCGCAAAAACTGTAGAATGTTAGGGAGGCAGACGGGGTGTTGCAAGTTGTTTGGAATTTTTGCTTCAATGGCATTCATTTTATCCACAAACAGAAAAAAGGATACTCACTTTGACTATAGCGCAGAAGATAACACCATAGAGCAGTGGTTCTAAAACTTTTCGTTGCTGGGGATCCCTTTCACTGCGTTGCTGGGGACCCCTTTCACTGCGTTGCTGGGGACCCCAAAACTGTTGCGGACCCCTTCGTTTTCTCAAAGTTGTTTCGATTATGTTGGTAAACTAGATTTGGCCGTTTCTTAGCATGAGCACCTTAACCGCCCTGGCACGAAGCAAATTTCAGGTTTCAGCCTGCCGCCAACTGACGTCATCAAAACAAAACAAAAAAAGGTCAGTCGACTTGCAAGATGAACATGTCAGACTACAGTTGTGGTGCAATTAAGCTGACTACTGGCCCAAATGAGCGCATAAAAACTGACGGATTTTCTTGATTGTATTTTGGTTTTGAGAACACCGTAACACTGTAAAACACATTCGTGGACACCTAAGGGGTTCATGGACCCCAGGTTGAACAACTGTCATAGAGGATTCCGACGAAAGCTTCAAGGTCAACTTTTGATGCGCTACATTCGACATAGCTATCTCATTTCATGAGAAATTCTTCCAGTAGGTACAGGAGCATAGCTTTGCCTTTGGCTTTCACTATGAAACTCAGAAATGTCCAGTCCAGCAAATCAAAGCAAGTTCTTTCTTCATCACTGAAAAACCTTGTAATAAACATCAGAGGTGTAGTGCTGAAAAAGATGTGTGGGAACGCCGTTCCCACACCAAATGAAAAGGAGGACTGCACCAAATAGTTCAAATAAAGTGAGCATTTGCCTACAAGGGCTTCCACACTGGATCTAGAGTTTTGACTAGCTGTGCGAATCTGCGTGTCGCTTGCACATCTGTGAGATCGTAGTCATGTTTTCATGTAATCAAAATCATCAAGTAACGTTACTAGTGCAAAAAGGTGTGGTAACGCATTCCCGACTCACTACACCCATGATAAACATTAAATAAACATGGTTCAGATATTGGTGCAGACAGAGTAACTCTGTGTATTGTTTCTTCGAAAAGGTCCTCTGGAAATTTTGCATTTTCCTCACGGGCACAGTCTGATCAAACGTGTCCCAAACATATCAGCAGACTTCCTAATTGCGCTAACTCTCCCTGTGTACGTAGTCACCGGGGAAAGGAGCGTTTCTCAGCTGAAGCTGATAAAGTCACACAACCATGTTACAAGGGAGATTGGTGGATCTAGCTACGTGTCTGTTGATTCAGAGACTTCCTCTCAGTCAGTTTGCCAAAAAGACCAGCAAGACAAAGTTAAGCTTTAGGGGTTTAAAATCTATGCCGGATGTTAAACTGTTAATATAATTTTTATGAACTTGGTGTCCGCATGAACTCGGTAGTGTTGTAATTAATTAGTTTCTGTAAAAGTCCTAGGACACACTGGCAGAAAATGTGCAAAGAGAATGTTAATTTTGCAAAAACGTCGTGCCATGGTTGATTGAACAGAATGACGTATCGAGCTACGAGAGAGGCCTGAAAATGTATCTCGCCTAGGGCGCTGGAATGGCTTGCACCCTGTATATACCCATATATCTGTTTTCCTCCATACATGACAAACCGCAAACCGCTTCATTTTGTCCTAAATTATTTAGCTAAAGCTATGCTGTGCAAGGGTCAACAAAATAAGAAGGGTCTGCACGTCTGCTCGTTACACAGGAAAAACAATTTTTCCATTTTCAGTCTGTTTTTAATGTAACGTGTCTCGTAATATTGGAAAGCATATCAGAAAACGTTCGTTGCAGGTAAAGAAGGTTTTGAACGAAGCAATAGGAAGTAATCATATCAAACCAAGATACGCTGGCAATCAGCTAGAAGTGAAATAGTGAAATTACCAACTTTTTAGACAAATGTTTCGAAATAAATCTCTGTTTCTTTGTCAAAAAATAAGAACTAAGGCATATTACTTTGCATGCTTGGTGCTTGCAACAAATGCTTCGATAGTGTTTTGTCTAGTGCTGGAGGATAAGGCATTTTCAGACTTAAAATTTAAATTAAAGTAGAAAAGTTAATGAAAGCAATATTTCCGACAAACCTGTTTTGGAAATAACAAAAATTTCTATAGGAAAGAATCGCGTTCACTAAACATGACTCTATTAACAAAAAACTGATGGCAGAAGAACACCAACTGTTTTTTAAAACATTTGTCATGAAAGTCATGGTTTTAACAGTCTTGCATGTCAGTATACAATAAATATCCCAATTTAGCAGTTGATATTGATCTCTTTCCAACTTGTTTTATTTCCATGCAATTTCGCAGGAAGTCGTGTGTTAAACTAAAACAAACTCAAATCCAACCTTACCACAAACGGTTTCATTCTGGGTCTTTGATTCTTTAACAGTCTTAGGTTTTCCAATCTATGTAGTCAGTTTTTAAATACAAACGATTTTATCTAACTTGTTTTTAGATTTTGAAACAATCTTGTAAAAGTTTACAACGCGTAGGAGTACGCAGTTGTCGCAGCGTTTGTACTCACCGGAACATGTTGTAGCTGCAGAAGGTGACTGCTGGAAACTCACTTCAGTGTTCAAATTTAGTTCGCATTTTGGATGTTGTTGGATAGGCCAGGTAGGACGAAAATGCTTCATAAATGACAAAGGAACATTATCCCATGTCAATTAAAACAACGAGAAGGTATAACAACCTAAAGAATTAATCTGAATAATCAGTTGCAATTTTTTATTGGTTTACTCTTTCTTTGATGTAAGCGAGGTCAGGTGCTGTGAAGAAATTAAGCAGTCGCCGATTCGAACTGTTTATGACCTTCGTCCCATGTTTCAGTCGTAGTGCCAGGCATGGATGAAGATGTATGGTTATGCAATTTATCAACGCGCAAGCGAATGGCCTATTCCATAAGTTAGCAAGCCTTACTGAACCCGTAACTTCTTTAAAGTACAAAATACAGTTGACCAATGCTTTGTAACTGTCAAAAGTCTTACTTACACTCTGTCACAAACTTTACTTTCGCAAGTCTGTAAAGACATTGGGAATATTTTCGCGGTTTGCATTAAATAACGCCTGCCATGTTTTTTGCTTTATTTCGCATTAGCTGGTGTTAGATGTTTTGAACATATTTTCCCGAACAACCCATACGACAAAACACATTCAATGTGTTTATCACGCCTGACAGATATTTTTTCTCAAGATCGAGGACGTTCATCAAGAACTAAATCAAACGAGAGATAAAAATGATTATTCCTGATCTTAAACGTTTCCCATCCTAAACCTTCCTTTTCGAGAATCTTAAGAAACATGAAACTCTTGCTGCATCTCACAAAGGGCGAACAAGAGAGTTTCTCAAATCATAACGCCAGGATAGTTTTCCTCACCAAATTCAAAAACATGTCTTTTTTTAACAAAAACATGTCTATTTAAGAGGATCCCGACGAAAGCTTCAAGGTCACCTTTTGATGCGCTACTGATATGGATCTCAATTTCCATTGACGATTACGAGTCTTGCTTTTTCTGCTTGTCGCCATCTTTCTCATCATTACTCTTCTTATTTTTTCTGCTTCTTTACATACGCATGTATGGACCCGGATATTTCGTCAAATTTTCTTCCCTGTTGGTTTTCATTCTGCGGTAGGCTGCACCACTAGGCTTTAATCGTTTAACTCATTCCAAGGGATCAAAAATAGAGAAGATGACGGCACACCTACTTTACAGATGAAAACATTTATGAATGTTAATATTTCGTGTAGTATTCCCGTCTTCAACTAAAAAAAGTATAGATACTGTATATACAG
>JGI24022J15233_10009234_pt1 | contig 11091 bp, 14 predicted proteins | sample Ectturendosymbi2_FD_15233 | JGI IMG/M metagenome (IMG submission 15233)
TTCCTGTCGAGGTGGCCAACGCATTGGCTCGTTCAAGGCGCTGACTCAGCAAATCACGTTCAGAACCAGACCACTCGTTATCCATATATGGTAACGAGACAACGCAAAACTGACCATGTAAACGTAGTAAAAAGTGTCCCAAGAGAAGGCATGACCAATACGTTGGGTAAGGTTCAGCTGCATCGGCTGCCAGACAGGGAAAAAGGTTACTTAGAATGATTGGCTTGCATGGCTGAAATCTCAGTCTACCCTTTCACTTCCCTAAAAGTACATGACTCCCGAAACGCAGCCCCTCCATAATTGCAGTTTCGCGTCATGGCCGGAACCGGTCAAACTAAGCCATGGTCACGAACTTTGTTGAAACGCAGAGTATATTTTGCGAGCACGTCAAAGTTTATGCAGAGGTCACTCAAAATGTTATCGTTCAGACTGACAGCAATGGTGATGAACACATACGTGAAGCAATCGCAGGCAATTCTGAACCTGCTCGAAACAACGCACGTTCACCGGAAAAAGTCAAGTTCGCTTCCGCAGTGAGCATCAAAGACAATTCAAAACCGGAAGATTACGACGAACCACTCGAAATGTCTCTCCTACAGGTGAGACCAGATGAAACAATGATAGGTATTTTTGGCAAGGCTTTATTAATTGGTTATCATAACGAACAGTTACGAAAGCTTGCCTGTTCGTTCTTCATCGCTTTTCATGTTAGAACCGCGTTTTAAAACTGTATCTATATTCATCTTCCTGGAGAAGTTGAATGCATTGGGAAAAATATGTAAACCAGCATAAGCTTATTTTTTGCAAAATGGCACTGAATGAAGTAAAAAGAACTGCGAGAAGCTTTCCAGGAAATATTCTTTGTGTGATGTGCACTCAGGCCCGGCCTCAAGCCGATGCAACCGATGCAGTTGCACTGGGCCCCGCGCCATAGTGTTTAGGTAGATTGTTCATTTTTTCCAGATGCCACTTGCGCTCGAGAATTCAGTAGAAACGGTTTATAAATCTCATTATTAACAAACAACGTTCTCGTTAGAACTAGCCATGAATTTCCTCTATTGTCGGAGGTTAGCAAACGCGTTCAATTCTCGTCCTAAGGCTTTATATGTGCTCCCTACCATGGTCGTATAACACGGTTGACTGAGCACGATAACGTCATAAAACAACTGCTCAGAGGGGCCCCGCGCCTAGGTCTTGCATTGGGCCCCGCATCTGCTTGGACCGGCCCTGTGTGTACCTTGATTCGTTGCTTCAACTGACTCACTGATTTGATTTTTAACAGTTCGTCTACTCATATTCCGTCCGTTTTGTTTTCTCTATTTGGCAAGGTAGCAAGCAGTCTGTTGCCAAAATTGGTAAAAAACAAACTTTTCGTATGTTTTCATTGTCGGTGTTTATTGAGCATTGATTTACTGAAAACTTTGTCTACTTATTTTTTCCAGGAGTTTAGTGAAACCGGTGTGAAAACTGTGATTCAATCTAACAAGAATTTTAAAATGTCGGAGACTCCAGCGCGAATGAGCAGCGAAACGTTCGAAGCAATAAAAGCAGGCACAAAGCCTCTCCACAGCATCCAAGCGGCTCACGAAGAAGTTGATAAAAAAGATCCAGAGCATTCTCCCCTGGACGCTGACAGCGGAATATTCAGCGTCAGAAACTCGTGCGATTCTCCGGCAAATACCATGAACTATTACGTTCGAGAACAACAGAACATTAAGCCAAGCTATACACAGGTAAATCGTCTGGTCAGTAGCCTCGCTGCAAATAAACAAGATCAAGTTTGCATAGCCCACAACAGTTTTGCATATTCGTGAGCAGCCAAGGTGATGATGGTCTAACTCCAGCTTTTTTAAAATCATCCTTGTAAAAATGTGGGTGTTGCAGGACCAACTCTCGAACGAAAATGATGACTGAAAAGCTTAGCTACAATTGCGATGTTCGAGCAAAATTGCTCACAAATTTGGCAGAAGAGCAGAAAGATTTTTTCGTTTGGACTTACAAACTGAAAGTGGAAACTGGTGCAATATCTGTATACTGTATTTATCTACTGATGTGCGCAATAACTAGATGACCGAAAAATACATATTTTGCCACGAAATTTTACTCACATAGCTTTCCTCACCCATTCACATCGCTTGAAGGAACAAAGTACAAAATCGGCGTTTCACGCTCACCTTCAAAATTTCAAAACTCTTCTGAGCCTTTGAAATTTTCGATGACGTAGTCTTTATTGTCTTTAAAAAGTGTCTTACAAGCCATCGGCAAGAAGGTACAGCGACCAACATCCAGTATTTCGTGCATCACAATTTATTGCAACTTGTATCGGTTGCTGACAAGGGTTCCCTGGCAAAACAGATCTGTTCATTTCATACCACGCAAAACAGACCACTCAAACAGACCACATTCATAACAGACGCGTTCATAACAAATCGCGTTCATAACAGACCATATTTCGTAACAGACCCGTTCATAACAGACAACCTTCAAAACGGGTTAATTGTGAATGTGGTGTGTTATGAACGTGGTCTGTTATGAACGTGGTCTGTTATGAATGTGGTTTGTTATGAATGTGGTTTGTCATAAACTGGTCTGCCATGAACGTAGTCTGTTATGAACATGGTGTGTTTCGAGTGGTCTCTTATAAACAGGTATGTTTAGAACGAAAACCGTTGACAACAGGCAGATTAAATCTTTGAAAATTTGGCATGTGCACTTGGGTATGGCCTCTATCACAGTTTAGGGGTTTTATGTAGGTCTTTATTTAAATCAAAAGCTTTTTCAGGCAAGAAAGTGTTGGTGTTATTGCTCCCAATGTAAAACATTTTTCATGTAAGGTTATCGTATGGATGACACCCCAGGCATGCTTGGAAACTTGCATAGAGTATAATTGCATTTCAGATATTGCAAGGCAGCTACCCTCGTCATCTTCAATCTCCTGTCGAAAGACCTTACGAAAAGAATTTGCCTTATTACCTCAATGGAGCGGCTGGTCAGCCCGTTTCATCGGACAGGGTCTCTCCCTCTCGCAGCTATCCGGGTCTTGGTAACGTCGAGCTCTATGCTGCGGCTAATGCCCGCAAAGCCGCGCAAAACGAACCGGCAACAATGATCCCCTATTATTTGTTTCGCCGAGAGAACAATGGATCGAATCGAATGAGGCGGAGCGAAAAACCGATCTATGTTCACACATCAGAAATTAATTTTCGTTAATCACAATGCGTAGAAATCTACTTTTGCGTGATGAACGGTTCAGTTTGATTGCACTTTTGTTTATGGGTTAGAAACAGGCCCGTAACCAAGGGGGACGCGGGGGGGGATTTTTCGGCCCCCCTGGAAAAATGTGTTGGACATAGTTTAAAAACATTGGACATAGTTCAAAAAATGTGGGCACCTCTCGGAAAACTCTTCGCCCCTCATGGTGTCCCAAGCTGGTTACGGTCCTGGTTAAAAGGTTATTCAGTTTTCCTGCTTTCAAATATTTTTCTATCCCTTCTCATTTTTTGCGGTCATTATGTCAAAGCTTATAATCTCGTGTAGAAAAATATGTATTTTTGGGACGAAGAACAAACCATCTGCATTAGCATATAACGCCACTCAGAAATGCCAAAGACAGAAAATAGATCAGTGAGCTTCCGGAAACGAATTTCCGAACATCTTCAAAAACGAGACCCAAAATGAATTTCACGCAGTAACAACCACCCTAATGTAACAGCGACAAACGATGCAATGATTGCTGAATTTGAAGATCCAGCAAAACTTAAGCGAGGCGATATTGAGCTTTGACAAAGTTTCAAAGGCCATTAGGCTAAGCGGCGAATTGTATCTTTGCTCTTTCAGTTGTATAGAAATAATAAAGTTAACAAGACTGTCTTTGTAAATGCTCTGGTAGGCTGCAGAACCATTGTCCTGATTGCTTTGCATCTGTACGCACTTCTAATTTTGGCGTCGTTTTTCTAGTGTTGTTGTTACGTTTCAGTTCTGCTTCACCTTTTTTTGTTCATCCGAAAAGTAGCAGGGAAAGCCATTTTTACTTGCGAAATGTATTGGTTTGGATGTATGAGTTCAAATGCATTAAAATAATTATCTTCGTAGTAATGTATCGTGTCATTGTGTACAATGGCTACCTGCTCCGTAGGCAAGGCCGGCATACTGTATAAAGAAGCTGCACTGTTTATCTGCAAACTGATCGATCTGTCTTGTATAGCCTTCAGCATCGTGAAGCCCGAAAACATGAAACAGTTTGCTATTAATTTATTCACCAGTACTTTTACGACTTCCATTTCTTTTACCAAGTATTTACACTGCGTTTCGAGATGCGGTCATATTTACAATGAAATGTTAATGATTTTGAAACACTTTACCCGGTGCCTAAATCATGGCCGCAACCAACGGATAGCTGCGATGCTGGGTGCCCATTTGCACTTGTTAACCCATTACGTGGCGAGTTTTTCGTATTTTATCACTTATAGTGCCACCCTCGATTTTTTTGTTAGCCCCCCTCAGGCAAACCCTGACGATGAGCTTTTATTTGGAAACAGAGAAAAAAGTTTGATTTCACGTTAGTTTTAAAACGCTGCGTTTTTGTTTAGTGTGTGTACAAAAACGTTTTGAAGAGCAGGTTGTGAACTTGGAATGGTACCTTGCAGTAACGTCCACAATGGCAGCTTCCCTGAACTGAACCAGTGTCACTGCAGATAAATACACTTGGCAGCGTTATTTTAACTTTGCTGCAAATCCGTCAGTGGTGAGACCAGACCTTGCAAGACGCTGCAGCAACAAAGAAAATCAGCCGACTTACTTCAGCAGTTCAAATCGCCTCTAAACAATCGGCATGACTGTTATGAATGCTGTAAAAACAAACGCGTTAAGACGTTTTTGAGTTACTGTCATTGGTCGTTTCTGTTGCTGTCGGCCGTGGTTACTTTTTGTATGAATTACTTTTGATCTCTAGTTGAAACCATGTCTTAAAGTCGTTTGTTTTAGAGATTTTGCTTCAGCTTCGCGGTATGATTCACAGTCACGAATGTACGTATAAACCCAAGCATAAGAAGTGATGAATACATCAAATTTGTCTCCTTCAGGAACACCATCGATTCCTTCGATGCAAATTTGAAAGCATCGTTTCTACTGTCGCCTGTTCTGAGACCTTCCGGAGAGTTGGCATCAGCATACACTTGAGGTTTCACGTACATCACCATATTACGCTTGTATTAAAACGTTTCTGAATAAATTGAAATATAAGTGTACTTCTATATTCAAGCTCAAGCTCAGTACAACTACGCTCCACAACACAGCGAATGACAAATGACGATCATCCAATCGAAGAACATGCATATTTAACCACAAAAATATGTACGTCGGACAAGCAATGTCAAATAATCAGCGTGCACAAAGCATTCAACGAATCTCCGAGGGTATATCACCTTCTTCACCCCTCCGCAAACTTCATGCAATTGAACCGACATCTCTGCGCGCTGCACCTACGATTCAAGCGGTTGCTACAAGTTCAGTGCTCAACGAATGCCAAAAGTGGGCAGTTAGAATTTCACTCTGCGATGAGTTTATATCCCTTTCAGGCCAACTCTGGGCTGGTTCATCATTCGAAGCACTTGGCTTGGAACTCCCAGTGGCACTTCGACCGTCACCATCGTTGGTAGTTTCCAATTCGCCCACAAGTGGCTCAGGGATAGTTGCTGTCAGCGTTAAGTCACGGGAACACCCAGTGGTTTCATGGCCATCACGACCCGTGGTTCCCGTAGAACAGTGGTTCTCAAAATTTTTGAGATCGCGTACCACCTGATGTTTTTTTAATGTTGGAGTGTACACCCTTTGGTTTCAAATGCACTTAACATTAATATAGCAAATAAACGAATTAGCAACATTAGCATAACACAAGAACGAATTATAACACAGAAACGAATTAACAAAGCTTTTCGAATGTGACAGGAAAGCTGCTCGCGTACCACCTGAAAAGCCCTCGCGTAGCACTAGTGGTACGCGTACCACAGTTTGAGAACCACTGCCGTGGAAGGATAGGAGTCAAATCACGGGAAGACACTGTAATTTCAGAACCATCTGGGTACCTAACAACACAATAGTTGAGATTTTCTTTTTCCGGTTCAATTTCATCCACCAGACGGTCGTACGTGTTGCGAACATGGTGTTTAAAAATACTGTGTCAGATTCGTCAGCGCGCAACATCGGAGCAGACATTGCAAACGACGACCGCCTTGAGAGTTTCAATAACGCTCGTGCGATGTTTCATTGGTTGCAGTGCACACCCATAGCAAAGACCTCAGCGAATGCAAATCTCGGGGAAGGTTCGATTCCCGCAGAGAAACATATATCCCGTAAGTGCTTTTAAAGCATTCCAAATAATACCGTTGTAACGTTGGCACCAAGGCCCCGACATGGGGGGACCGGGGGAAATGCCCCGGGGCACTTTTCGGAGGGGCGGCACGTTTGGTGAAAAGAAGGAATAGCTAATGGTCTTTCACGAATGAACCTGAAGTTATATTTAGGTTTAGGTTTTACGTTTTGGTTAATGTTGGACCTACCATACGTCCCGGTTTAGCCGGGACTGTCCCGGTTACCAAAATGTCCCAGATTTTCACTTAAGTGAAATTTTCTAAATTAACTCCAGCCTGGCGATACATTGTTATGAAATAATTCTGTCCTGAAAGGCTTGACTTTGCTTTAACCCGTGACTTGCAGGGGCGGCACTTTTCGACTAGCCCCGGGGCGGCACTTCCCCATGTCGGGGCCCTGGCTGGCACTGTGAGTTCCCGATCATGCAGAGAAGCAAACCTTGTCGTCTGTCGAAATACTCTCCGCAACGAACTGTTTAATTTCTTTCGACGCAAAGCATTTAGTGTTCTCCATATGCACAGCGGCGGTAAAACCGTTGTGTTAAACAATGTTTTCAAACATGAAATATCAGTTTGCGAATTAGTGTCATTCATCATCATGGCCCATCCCGTCATTGTCGACGATGAGCTCGGCGCTTCTCCATTTCTTGCGTAGCTTGTGGCTGACAATGAATAACCATAAGTCAGAGAGGCACGCCATCTGTTGCGATCTCTCTCCAAGACTGTGGAGAGATGTGCAAGCTCGCCATGTCACGCTTGATGACGTCTTTACAGCGCAGTTTGGGTCTGCCAGTCCTACGAGTCGCGTTATAGAACTCACCGTAGAGGATATCCTTGGGCAGGCGACCACCTTCCATACGATGGACGTGGCCTAGCCAGCGCAGACGTCTCTGCCTTATGATAGTAATGAGGTCATATGAACCGGTGAGATGCAGGATGGTAGAGTTGGGTACATGATCCCTTCATGAGACACCAAGAATGGAGCGAAGACATCTTAAATAAAATGCATTGAGCCGGTTTTCTTGGCGGCGGTGTGTGCACCACGTCTCGCTGCTGTATAACAGAACACTCAGGATGTAAGCGGTGAAGACCTTGATTTCAGTTTGATTGCGAGGTGGTGATTTTTCCAAACCCGAGAACAAAGTCGCCCGAAGTTAGTCGAAGCCTTTCCAATTCTTTGGTTGATTTCGTCGTCCAAATTGTGCGAAGAGTCGACAACAGATCCCAGATAAGAGAATTTGTCAACAACATTAAGCGGTGAACCGTTGACGAGAATGCCTGGTGGAATGGATGTACCGCGTGGCATTACGACTGTTTTTTCTTCAAGTTGATGGTCATACTGAAGTCATTGCAAGTCTTAGCGAAACGTTCACACAGGTTTTGCAAGTGCATCTCAGAGTGAGCAACTAGGGCAGCGTCATTGGCGTTCAGCAATTCACGAATCAGTACACGGGAAAGGTTAAACAACCCGCCGGTGCTACGAGTGTGGAGCATGATTCCACCCTCCTCTGGGAAAGTTTTTCTCAAAAATTTGTTGGAAAATCAAAATTTGGTCTGTGGGGTTACAGTCATGACGAAAACCGTAGTGGGTATCATGCAGCTCTAGTTCATTTATTTTGAGGCATCTTTCTTCAAGGCACTTGGTATACTCTTTTCTAAGGAGCCCATGGACAATATGCCCCAGTATTTGCTGCATTCACTTCTGTCTTCCTTTTTGTGTATGGAAATAATTGTTTGTCCAATTACAGAACACACAAAAGCAGGCAAGTCATACGGTAACTTACAATAACTGATGGGTAACGACAACTTCACGACGATCTGCAGACAACGCAAATACGTAGTGAACTCGCTGTACCGGCTGTCATGGCCTTCCGTCCGACCATCTGGCCATATTTACTCCGTAATGCAATTAGCAAGCGCGGCGCCCACAACAATGATTGACATGCTTTAAAGGTACGAGTCCACCAACATCCCCTTTCTCAACAAAAGTTACGTCACGTAATCTCGAAAACGCTGTGGGGTTTTAATAATTCTCGTGCGAGCCCGGCGTAACCCAGCCTGACTATTTTCAAGACTCGAGGTCGCACTAGGTGCACAAGGCACTGGTACGTTCGGTACATGAAGATCCCAAACGCAATCATACATTAGCGTTTCTTCAGAAGTAGTGCGCAGAAACGATCGGTTACGAACACCATTTACTTCTACAACATACGATCGAGGTACAACCATTTTGATACACTTCCCAAGCAACCATCGTTTGTTGCCCGAATGGTACATTCGTATCAGTTCACCAGGAATCAGCTCCCGTAACGGCTTCGAAGTGCGATCATAGAAGCGTTTTATGCGATTGTACTTCTTGTCAATCAAACAATGGTCAATCACTTTCGGTTTAAGCAGAGAACTGTTTACTGGTAGAAGAGATCGCGTTCTTCTAGACATCAAACGTTGACATGGCGACGAGTCTAAACCTTGCGTCGGAACATTTCGCCATAGCAGCAAACAGAGCCAAATGTCTTTTGCATCCCTCCTCACTTTCTGAATTAGTGACTTCCCGATTTTGACGGATAATTCTGCCTTGCCATTGCTTTGGGCGTAGCACGGTGAAGAAGTAATGTGATTGAACTTCCACTCACGCGCAAATTCTTTAAACTCTTCAGAAATTGCTGCGTGCCGTTGTCAGTCCGAACGGTCATTGGAATGGCCTGCGTTGCGAACGATCGCTTGAGCATGAAGGTTTTCGTTGTTGTGTACATGGGCGCAATTTGTTGGGGGACACGGGGGACGTGTCCCTCCCACTTTTTTAGACGGGGGACATAATATGCCATGTCCCTCCACATTTTTCGCTTAGGGTTTGTATTTGAATAATGTTATTTTCAGACAAACCTCTGCGAAGTTTTTTTGCCGAAGACAAACAGCAGCGCTATTGTGGAGACTTAGTTTTAGGATGGGCAGTTTTGCAAGACTGTCTGCAACCATTAGTAAACTGGAATTCCATCAAAGCTTTAGAGAAGTATTGATCTAGCTATGCATTGTCCTATAGCTCAAAACTTAATGACTTGCCTAGGAATTAAGGATAGCTTATACATTTAGTCTTATTTCTTGTGTGTCACGACAAGGTGACCAACAAATTCAAAAGATATACCCACAATGCAGCAATGTTTTCAGCCAAGTGCGAAACATTCGCTTTGCAGGTAGCTTACGCATGGGTGGTGGAACTATTTTCAAAGTTGGGGGCACAAGTGCACGTCAGAAAAACTGGAACATTTTTGTGATTTGGCAACTTTGACGTCACAAACACTGAAATATCACGTCATTAACTTTTGTCAGCATGTTCAAGCAATTTTATTCAAAATTTGATAAGCCCTCAACGATCCCTATCTGCACAACACCCATCTATCATACACTACACTGACTTGAGCACATAAATGTAACTAGTTGTTCTTAGTCTTACACCAAAACAATTTACTTTAACAATGGACCCAATACGAACTGTGTTAACTGTGTTATTTAAACTTTAGACAAAACTCAAAACTTAAAAGTGGAAGGGCCAGGCCCTCCCAAAAAAAGTGGGGGAGCCTAGACCTATGCGGCCCCCAAGTTCCGCCACCTATGAGCCTACGTAACACCTGGTTTTGCTGGACATTCTGTTCGTGTTATTTCAGGTGAAACGTGGTACCACTTGCCAATTCACCGCTGTTCCTTTTGATTTCTGTTTTAATCTCAAATATATTTTCGTTTCGTTATGCATGTATTGCTCCAGACTAAAACTTTTGACATTAATTTCGCGTATTAAAATTTGATTTTAAACCTGACAATTTTGATTTTGAAAGACTGAGCTGAGTGGCATAACTGGCAGAAGTCACAAGGTAACAGTCACCAGCAGACTGGTAACCAGCTTGGGACACCAGGGGGAACAAAATTTCTGAGGGAGGCCCAAATTTTACATCGATAGCATGTACTAAAACAATGGTTATGCCTACAATATGTCCAAGACATTTTTTCAGGGGAAAGCTTTTTAAAGGGGATGAAGCCCTTTTCTTAGTTGCGGGTCTGGTCATCAAATGATTAGGTTTACAGAAATCACATTGAAGGCTAGATTGGTAGATGGGTGTATTCAGAAAGACTTCCGGTTCGTTTTCTTTTGGATATCTTGAAATCTTCTCTAGTTGGCTTGCATAATTCTACTTGGGAGTTTGATTGATATTGGGAAAGGCTATTAGACAAACGATGTTTGGGAAATCTAAAGGGTACAAAAGAGCATGCAGGGGCTGACAAGGAGAGATTTAAAGGATACATCCTCCACCCATCAGCAGTAAAAGTAAATTGTAAATCGTTTTGTAAAGTAGGCTAGGCTAATTTTGGCCAATTGTTTTATGCTACTGTTAGAGGATATCAACGGAGATTTGGCTAGGAGGGGGCTGCATGCATCATGCCCAGTAGCTAAAGACTGTAGAATTTTTAAAGAGCAGAAATGTGCAGGAAAAATATTTAGCTACTATGCCTTGCAATATTATATATATCGTACCTTACAATATATCGTCTTTATAACGTTAAGCAACTTAAACAAGACATCAAATCGCGCTGCAACCCACACTTCTAATAAAATGCGTGAAAATCGGTGTGTTTTACTTAGAGTGATATGCACGTGCGATTCACCGTTTTGTGCACTCCAACTGACAGCTTTGATAAAACCCAATAGATGTGTTCTATTATATTGCTGTGC
>JGI24022J15233_10009237_pt1 | contig 11090 bp, 5 predicted proteins | sample Ectturendosymbi2_FD_15233 | JGI IMG/M metagenome (IMG submission 15233)
GAACCTTGCTAATCAGCGAAAACATAACTTTTACAAACGATGACGTCATGAGTTACGTCATAGGGGCCCTCCACTAAAAATTGCCACTGGCCCCCAACCTTTTACTTTCACAAACGATGACGTCATGAGTTACGTCATAGAGGCCATCCACTAAAAATTGCCACTGGCCCCCCTACCCTTTAAAAAAATTGCCACTGTCCCCCCTACCCTAGTTTACTAGATTTTGTTATTGCACCTCGCGTAGGTCAAATACGTGATTATGACGTCATAAAAGGTGGGGAAATTTTTTGACCGCCTTCAGCGCGCGTAACTTATGTAGGTGGTACGCGAGCACAGCATAAAACCTCAAAATGGTACGGGGGTGAAAAAGGTTGGGAAACACTGCCTTAGTCTATAGGCTATTTGTTAACATTTAAAGGCGATTTGAGATAGAAAATGTCTAAACATGTGCCATGCAACAGGAGATTAACAGGTCCAGACATCAGCAAGGTTTGTGCATGCGTATTTCGGCCAGTAAAAGCCCAATGCGCACGCTTTATAAGGATATTTCACTTACGCTCATGGTAAAGTTTATCAATTTGTGCTAATGAAAGAAAACGTTCATGGCGGCGAACATACTTTGACCGGCCTCATGTTTGCTCCTTCGGTGATAATGGTTTGATAACTGAACGATAGGATTGATTCTGCTTTCCTACAATTTTTTTACATTTGCATTTCATTACGACATCTCTAAATAATCGCCGTCAATTAAATGACAATGATTTCCGACCCAATATATTTTTATTAAGCTGGTCCATAAAATTTTAGTTGGTAACAACGAGCCTATTATGGGTATTTGTGGGAAAATATTGCTGATATAATTTGCACAATGTGCAAATGCTGTTCATGTTATGAATTAAATATAAATTTTCAGAATTTCTTGCACCCCTGCAGAAACATGAAGGCCACCAGTGGAAGACTTTCTGGCGACGGTTCTGCCCAGGCCCACAGACACGGTGGGGCGTTCAGGGGCAGTTACCCCCAGATCTATTTTGTGCCCTCCCAAATTTCGTTATGCTCAGAAAGATTTGTTTGAAATATATGATAAAAATTAAAATCTTTCCCCATTAGAATGCATCCCCCCCAAAAACTTTAAAACCTGACTACGGGCCTGTTTCTGCCAAAATTATGTCTGCCTTTAGGTTGTTTTGTTTTGAAGTCCATTCGGCCCCGAGATGTAGCATGACTTTTTTTAATAAATAATCATTAGGGGGCCCACGTAACCATTTTGGGTGGGGGCAGAGTTGGGCTGATACGGCTCTGGCCACTGCTCTCCAGCATCCGTGCTTACCACTATCAGCAGTCACTCTCTCACTGCATTATCTGCCAAGTTGTTTCAGTTCAGAAGTCACATGCAGAAAAACGCCTAATATTGTATCTTGAAGTGAACATTAGAAGATTTATCGCCTTGTTATTATTAGGCACTAAAGACGAACAGTAAAACAATCCGTTCGCAAGTCTGGCAACCTGCACCTTCTGGCAATGGAGCGGACATGAATGAACTGCAAGCTCACTACTGCAGGACACCAGAACAGTGAACCTGGCTCTTGTGCAGTGTGAGTATCATGCCAGTAAATAAACCATCATTGCAAGAATTAAATCAATTAATAGGATTTAAGCTCGTGACGTCAAATTTTCTGGAAACTTTTGGTTCTTAGTCCTAATTTCAAGAAAGGGGCACATGCCCGTTTTCACCCAGGGGCGGATCCAGTCAATAAGGTAAGGGATTTCAGTAATATTTGGTAGACAAGTCTCATTACGGAAAATACACTTCACACCGCTGTGACAAAACAATGGATGACAAAATGAACTTGTGTTGCGAATGTTCTTTGGTAAACTATGCACGGAGTTGCTGTAGATTTTTATGACAAATAAAACAGCCACAATAATCGAAAACATTTTATTCAACGTTTTGTTTTATTCAACGTTTCGGCTCATGCGTAAGCCATCATCTGGAATAAATAAAATTGCGAATGTTGTTTCCGAATTGTACACAATCATGGTGAATAAACCTAATTTGTAGGTATTAGGTGGGGGGCGATCGCCCCCCTGGATTAGTCCCTGTCTTGACCCCCGTGCGGACACCAATGGTTTTGACATTCCACGAGTTCAAAACTGTTTGGTTGAGTTCAGTGCAAAACACACCCATAATCGTCATGCCTTTCGCATTTACATGTTTAGCAGCAATGTTGACCTCAGAACTAATAACAGAAATTATGGAAAACCTTTCTGAATTTTATGTGTGCGCAAATAGCTTCAATAAATTTGTTTCATGTCGAACTTGATAAACCATGGAATTACCTATGCTACTGTTATGTGAAGGGCACCTGTGCCCCCGTTGCCCCTCCTTTCAAAGGACAGGGGTTTAGTGCCCCCGTACTGCACCCCCGTTCGAGCGTCCCTGTCCTCAGGTGATCTTTATTGTTGCTTGCTTCCACAGTGTGAAGCTTGGCACACTTGTCGCTCTGGCTTTTCAATCGCAACACAAGCAGTCCTACTTCTTTGACAGTGGTATGCCCAATAAATGAAAATGACCAGAGATGATTATATATTGGGTTTTGGATTTAAATGTTGCCACATTCCAATATATCGAAGGATTTGGATGTTATCATTTTTGCTTAGCCAGACTTAGAATGGAATTGATGATATTCTTTTGAACTTCTTTGCAACTTTCGGTTCAGTTTTGGTAGTGCAGGTTACTGTATTCACACGAGTTTCTCAAATTTGTTGAGATTGCTTATTGTGTTTGTTTAAATGTTGATCCCTGTCTTTGATAAGCGAAACAAGTCTGCTACATTGTCTATCATGTCATCAAACTTACATAATAATTGGTTAGACAATCATTGATCCAATCCTTTTTCTTGACTGATAATTGCCATACCCTACGTAGACCTATAGCCCACATTTAGCACAGCTCTTCAGTAGGCTAACTGCTCCGAAATTAATCGTTAGGCCTGTATGTAGCACAATCAGGTCGCCACATTACTTCCCCATTTCACAAGGTCAAGGCAGCGACCTTCAACAGTGAATTGCAGCCGCCTTTCAACAGTGAAGCAGCCAACGACACGTTGGACCCATTTTTTGCAGACATAATGCTGCGTTGCCCTGAGCCAACAGGAGGAAAAGTCGAACCGACGATCCTCAGCATAATAGCAATTGAGATTACCCATTCCACTAGATTCACTCTTCTACTGTTGCTGCGAATTCAACGTTATATGTGGCGTAATCACGTCGCCACATGGCCTTATGCTGATAGCAGTAACACAAATTTGGATTTAAACAAGATTTGGATTTCGTATTTGCATTATATTTTGCAATATAGTTTTTGCATTTGATTTGAACTTGAAAAACTTAAATCACTTTACGGCTATCTAGAAAAGACTCAGACTAACAGTATGAAGCCGACTGGCTTGATCATGATAAGCAACTACTACATTAAACTGCGATAAGATGTCAGTATATTGTGTGCTGCTGGCCCACCAGTCAAAAAGCAAAATCTCAGCTCTACTTCTGTGCAAGTTGGGGACACTTGATCTTTAAAATGTAGCATAACACCACTAGACAGTCAAAACAGAAAATTTCAAACCAATCTTGAACATCACTGAAGTAAAAATGCTGATTTCTTTTTGTGCAAACGAACTGGGTTTGCCCATCGGAGGCTCAAAGATTTTGTAGAAATGACTCTGACTCGATTCGAGTCATTCTGTGACAAACATGACTCGTGTCGAGTCACCATCTTTCTCAACGTGACTCGAGTTGAGTCCGAGTCACCGAAAATCGTGACTTGAGTCGATTCATTGACTCGAGTCACGCTATCACTGAATCAATCAAAGAATCAACATCAATCAGTTTTTTAATGGAGTGTCGCTTCGTTTCTGTTTTTGTTTTGCACTAGTACTTTGAGAAAATTTAGAAAACAATTTATTTGTATAGCCCGTTGTATATGTCAACTGTTGGTGGTCTCTTTTGTTTTATTTCCTGACTTATTTGGTTAAATAACCTTGACTTCGCGGTGATGTGGTAATTTACAACTTTGCCCTGTTAATGGCACTTTTGCTCCCCCTAACCGCAGAGATACACAGTCCTTCCTTTGTTCGCCTTTGAGATTTGTGTGCTGATCTTGTTGGTGTGACGTCACTGCAACGAGTCAGTTGTTCCGATTTGGAGTTGGCCTTCAACGCAACGGGATTGTCCAAATAAGACAAAAATTTAAAATGTAGCGAATGATATCCTGGAATGTTTCTGATTATGAAATGACTAATCTATAGTTGGCAGTTGCTGCAGTTTGGCTTGATTGGCGACATCAACGGGAATGTCTCGCTGCTGTCCTGACACGTTTTTTCCTCAATGAAATAATTCCTGGTCATATGACCAATATCGCCTAGTCTGAGAATGCATCATTGAATGAGAAAATCATGTGAGAGTAGCAGTGTCAGACAAGGTGTGCGATCCTTGTATCAAACTGCAGTAGGTGTTCTGACAACTGTTCCGAAAGCCTTGCTTGTGCTGAAATAATACCCAACCATCATGTGTTGTCAGCATGTCCAATCATTAGCAGATATGTAAGCAACCTCAAGAAGAGAAAACCCCAACACTACAGCAAGACAACCAAAAGTACAAAATATTTTTTTCAAAAAATCCAACATAAAAATTAACAAACCAGGTTGAGATACACACTTTAACTTTAAGCATATCAATAACACTTAATCAATGATGATGATCGATAATCATTTAAACACACAAAAGGTGATCAATACTATAAATAGTATACAATATTCCAGTCTATTCCATGTGTCAAAGTAAATGAATAGTCACGTAATGTGTCAAAGAAAAAGGTAGAGTGCTTATGGAGGAATGACATGCAGGCAAAGAAGAATGGTAGGCTTTGGTTTGCACATTTGGATGAGAAAAGTTAGTAATGGTATTGGTAGCAAGACAGGCTGGGAAGCAGAAAGCCATGAAATAGTTAGTCTATATGAGCTATAAAATGCACATATTATTACTACTACTAGTATTACTAATACAATATTCATGTGATGTGGATAACTGAAATACATGACATACACATAGCCCATAGCAAAAGTATTTTGTACATTGTAGACCATGGTGATTGAGTATTACAGTTACCCATACTTGAGATAGGAAAAGGTAGAGTAAGAAGGGTCTGCGGTGTCAGTACCACCAGTGTAGGGTTGTAGTACTAGTTGTAGCTCCAGTGTAAGGATGTACCACCAGCATAGGGAGTTGATTTAAAAGGCAACTCTTTGTACCTCCAGCATAGGGAGTTGATTAAGAGAGCAACTGTTTGTACCACCAGTGTAGGGGATGGCTTTAGAAAGCAAATGTTTGTACCTTAGGTGTAGGGAGTTGATTTATAGCAACTGTTTGTGCATCAAGCTTAGGGATGCTTTCAGAAAGCGACTGTTTGCACCTCTAGCTTATGGAGTTGATGGAGAAAGCAACTGTTTATACCACCAACGTAGGAGATGGATTTAGAAAGTAACTTAACTGTTTAACTTTAACTGTTTGCACCTCAGGTGTCACAAAGTGCGCTTCCAAACGCATCACCGGCCATCTTGAGTTGATCGCGGTAACTGCAGTGTGAAGCAAAAATAGCAATGTACGTATTCATGAAATTAAATCGTTAAATTAGTAACGTTATCATATCTGGAATAGTTAAGCTAGATAATAATGTTCTTTGATTAACAGCACTTGAACGCTATATCTGTATGCTGGTGGTACAAACAGTTGCTTCATAAATCAACTCCTACGCTGGAGGTACACACAGTTGCTTTTTAAAGCCATCCCGATGCTGGAGGTGCAAACTGTTTCTTTTTAAATCAATACCCTATGCTGGAGGTGCGAACAGTTGCTTTCTAAATCAACTCACTATACTGGTGGTACAAACAGTGGCTTTCTAAATCAACTCCCTACATTGGAGGTACAAACAGTTGCTTTCTACATCAACTCTCTAAGCTCGAGGTACAACAGTTACAGTATCTTTCTAAATCAACACCCTACGCTGCAGGTGCAAACAGTTGCTTTATGAAGCCACTCCTACGTTGGAAGTACAACTAATTGCTTTCTAAAGCCATCCCCTATGCTGGTGGTACAATCAGTTGCTTCCAAGTCAACTCCTTACGAACAAACAGTTGCTTTCCGAATCAAACCCTATAGTGGTGGTACTGACGCTGCTGACCAGTCCTGAAAAGGTACAGTGAACCTGGAAAAAAATGGATAAACAAGGCCATTGCTCATATTGATGCCAGTTAAGAGCTCCAGATAATAAGTCAGTTCAGGCTACATAACATTAAATAAAGAAAATTTTATATGAAAAGAGGTATTTGCTTCTGAATCAAAACATTAACTATTATGGGCATGGCTATCAGATTCTTTAGGGCAATGCTCCCTCAAATGGAAGATGCAATGGAAAGAATACAGAAAATATACGATCATGAAAAAACAGATCAGGGTGACAGACCAGAGTTCTGTCATGGGAGTTGCTTTGCTTATCAATGCTTTCCCCATGTTTTATTTCGGAATGGGAATACTGCTCAGTTACCACTGAATAATTTTCCTGTATTTTGTTAATTTGTTTTGATTATGCTCATATTCATTATAATTTTTCCTTTTTTTCTTGGGCTTCACCTGCAATCAAGGAAGGGAATGTGAGTAAAGATCGACTGACATGTCTTTTTTTAGGCCGATACTGATATATCAGCCATTCATGGGCGATACCGATAACTGATATTTCCAAAATGTTTAAATCTTGTTTTCTGCTCCATTATCAAAAATGTGATGTATTCTATGCCTTATTATTTTTTCATTAAACTTAAAAAATGAGGATTTATGAGCTAAAATTTTTTAAATTGTAGTAATTTCAATATTTGATTAACTTATTAGCACAGTATGCACTGTTTGCAATGAACAAATACAGTGCCATAAATAAAAATGAATGTTAAAAATAATAAAACAATAAGAACAGAACACTGAATGTAAGAGAACTGCTTATAGTGCTTACAACAAAAAAAAACAAAAACAGTGTTTGAAAGTTGAAAGATGGTGAACAATGAAAAGAAAGTACAAAACAGAGCATCAAGTTAAGGAGGTTAAAATTAGTACAACATTGCATTCAATTAACCATTGTGAAAAATAAATTTTTGAAAATAAGCAGTAATTTTTTTGGTCTATGTATAGTATGTTTGTTGACAGTTCCTATGCTATATAAAACCTGTGAAATTTTGGTTTTGCATATATTTCACAAATCAGCCTTTCAGTCTTTTGCAACTCAATGGGTTTTCAAACATTAAATAACTGCATGTCCTTGAAAAAGCAAACTAGTTGCATTAGTTACTGCAACTGAATGAAGTACTGGCATTGGTATATGAAATGAAACACCTCAACTGATTTGCCAGATACTCAGTTCCATATCAACAGTTTAAGATTGTCATGCAGAAAGCAAAGTTTTTCTGCATTTTCCCCAAGTAGCCAGTAAGTTGGCTGGTCATCTACAACCTAGCCTAAAGAAAATTCTATATACAGCTGGCACAAAATGACTTAGGACCTGCTTCATTTTTCCTTCAAAAACCAATGTTTGGTCTTAAATAGCAACTTTTATGTAACAAAAACACACACATTAATATTTTGTCATGTTGCTATTATTTTTTATGACCATTTGCAAGTGTTTAAGCATGGAAACACTGAACTTCTGAAATGAAGTACACATCCTGGCACCAAACTTTTTTCAACTGCTTTTTGAGGGTATTCAGATTTGGGGTCTTTTGTTTCATAAGATATTTAATTTTCTGCCAGCAATTTTCCATTCGGTTTAAGTCATGACAATTGCCAGGTCACACAAGTATTTTGATCTGCTTTTGTTGAAGGCAATTTTTTAGACTTTATGGCAAGGAACATTACTCCCTACATAAACACTTCACAGCCATGAGTATGAAACAAATCCAGCATATGCTCCTCCAGTACTTTTTAATCAAGGTTCACCATTCTTTTTTGTTTTTTGGGCAGGAAGCAAAAGCCAGCTCTAGGCCTACCCATTTCACCAGGAAAATCTCTCCCAACCATGACTAAATCTGGGTGTTTAACGGTTAGAACTTAAAACCTGAGATAATTTTGATCGGATGATAATGGGCGTCGAATGACAGAGGAACCATCCAAAGCACTTGAAGGTTACTTTCATCAAAAAATAACTTTCTTCCACTGTCCAAGGGTTCAGTGGACACGTTGCTTCGCAATTGCAATTCACTGCTTCTTCATACTTTCAGTTAGGAGCGGTTTCATGGCAGCTTTACGGCAAGGAAAACCTGAGTCCTTCTGGAGGCAATCCTGCATTGTTCAGAATGAAACGTTTTGAAGCAGCACTGGATGCAGATTTTTCACATCCAGTGCTGTTAACTGAGGTTTCGTTTGGATTTCCATCCTCAAAAAGGTGTCTGCAGCATATGAAGTCTTTCTTCTCTTTCCACCTCCAAATTTATGCTTTGGAACTGCATTGCATGGTAGTCCTTTGGCTGAAGACAAAAACTTCATAATGGTCAATCTTGCTTTTTTACATTTACATATTATTTTTATTGGTACTTTTTTTAGTCCAGGCAAGAATACAAGCTTTCTCGTCATTATTACTGTATATTCCAGGCATGTTAAAATGGTACTTTCAAAAACAAGCACTTCACTGATGATCTATACTGAAATATCTCTTGTGCAGCGAAATACTCCTTCCTGAATGATGTCTCCTGAAGACTTAAATTCCTCCAATTTTAAGATGATTGTGATGTAACAATACCAATATTGCATCATTTCATTCATACTAACCCAATGATCAATATGTCATGTGGTTTGCGGTAGAGATGGCACGGGCCAGCACTTTTGCAGCCTGGCCCGCCCGGAGGTAACAATAAACCGCCCAGCCCAGACTGTTTATGCTAAACCACAAATTATTTTCCGGACCGGCCCATGGCCCGTAATATAACGTAACCTCAAAAGCCAAGTAACAAGGCAGTGACTACAGAACCATCGATGGATCTTTAAATTTGAGACCTTATTCAACCATCTCCTATAACGTGAGAGTAACGCATGAGGAGAATGCAGTAGGCTTTATAGAAACATTAACCCTCATTGTAACCCTGACCTAATGCTAAGCTAACCCTAACCTAACCCAAAGCTAACGCTAACCGATAACACTAAGCCAACACTAACCTAACCCTAACCTAAAGCTAATACTAAGCTAACACTAAGGTAACATTAAGCTAACATGCTAACCTAACACTAACCCCTAAAGGAAAAGTTTGGAAAGTTTTGAAAAAAGTAAAGAAAAACTGGTCCCACAAATTGAAATGTGCAAGCATTCACTTACGAAAACGTAAGGCACCAAGTCAAGAGGTGAACCCTCAACAGTTGGCACAGCAGACTTGGAACCTATCCGTTAGGCTACCAGATCAATGCCAGTTGAGTGAAAAAGTGACCGCTTTATTTGAACTGCGTCATGTGAGGCGGTATGGTCGAATAAGTTTTGAAATAAGAAGATCCATGGATGGTTCCGTAGCTACTTCTAAGTAACAACACTTAAGTTTTCAGTTCATTGTCCTTTGGACACTAAAACCATGCAGTCTTAACCCTTTAACAGCTGTGATTGGCGGGCCTTTTCTTGGCCAAAAATTGCCAGCCGCTAGAGCTAGAGAGCTGTTCAAACCCTCTACGGATTCAGCAAGTCTTCTAGTTGAGATCGAAAAAAAACGTTTTTCGTTTTTGGTTTGGTGTTTTCTGGAGGTGATGTCAAAATGAGGGCAGGTTTTCAAATTTTTGGCCACCTTTACCTGGCCCTGGGCCCTAACCCATTGACCCATTCTTTTGAATCAAAGTTTCCTTGAAAACTAGGCCAAAATCCGCATCTATAGAGCCCTTGATTGACCTGCTAGCATATCTGAAGCCAAAATTATGGGTTAAAAACCCAGTTTTTGGCAAATCTCAAAAGGTTTCAAGAAAGGCATATTTTTCCCTTTCAGGGAAAACTTGGCCAGCTAAAGCTCTGCAGCAGATTGAGCTAGAGAGCTGTTCAAACCCTGTAATGACTAGTGGCGTCGTGTAGTTTAGAATAAAAAAAAAGTTTTTAATTTGGGTAGGGGGTTTTTGCCACTGGGATCATGACAGGAGTATGTTTTTTGGTTAGTTTTATGACATCATCATCTGATCCAACGTGCCAATATTTTGGCTCGCAGTATTTTTGTTTTCTAAGCGAGAATACGTGTTTTTAAAGCCCCTGATTGAGTTTCTAGCGTTTCTGGTTCAAAAGTTATGCCAAAAATATTCCAAATATGACAAGAAACTCCCAGGGGATTATCAGGGATTAGTGGGGATTCCCCCAATTAATATTCCACCATTTTTGCCATAACTTACAAACTAGAAACGCTAGAATGTCCATCAAACCCTCTAAAACCTCGTACTGTAGCTTAGAATGCATTTAAATCTTGCGCGATTTCGCACCAGTGATTCGGCTTGATTTTTGAACTCCCACGGGACATTGACGTCATGGATTGTTTTGACAGACCTGTCAAAACATCCTGTGGTTTTGTAAACATGGCCTGAAAGGCCGAAATCGCACGGTGAAAATTGTTTTTTTCAGTCTAAGCTACAAGTCTTTCCCGATTCAAAGCGGATTTGAATAGCTGTCTAGCTCGATCCGTTGGCGAGTGTAATTTTTTTTCGATGTCAACTAGAAGACTTGCTGAATCTGTAGAGGGTTTGAACAGCTCTCTAGCTCTAGTTGCTGGCGATTTATGGCCAAAAAAGGGCGAGCCAACATATTGGCTCGTGCGGTCGTTAAAGGGTTAAGGCAATGGCTATACGTCAGCCACGGGACCTTCACTTTTGAAAACTTATTCGTCCACTGACTGTAATGTTTCAAACGACAAGTGTGCACTAGGCTGCACTAGTAGTAACATACTGAACCAGCGCTTTTCAAACTTTATTTAGTTACGGCACACTATAATAAATACTAGATTTGGCCGCGGCACACCTACTTTATAAAAACCTACTCTTCA
>JGI24022J15233_10009239_pt1 | contig 11090 bp, 6 predicted proteins | sample Ectturendosymbi2_FD_15233 | JGI IMG/M metagenome (IMG submission 15233)
AGTTACAATGCGCCTTACGGAGTACCAAAAACTCTGCGCCAGGTGCTGATCAAATCTGCTATAAATTGCTTAAACACCTACCCGATGACTCACTCCGAGTCTTTGTCCGCTTAATAAATAGGGTTTGGGCAACTGCCGCCCTGCCGACGTCATGGCGTCATTCCATTGTTGTCCCCGTACATAAACCCACTAAGCCAGCTCACTTGCCATCATCATACCGACCCATCTCTCTTACCAGTGCAGTCTGTAAACTCATGGAGAAAATTATTGTCTCAAGATTGAAATGGTTTTTAGAATATTATAAGCTTCTAGATATGTCACAATCCGGTTTCAAAAACAGAAGAAGAATAACAGACCACATTCTTCGCTTACGTGACACTGTACAGAAATCTTTGGCAAACCGATATCATGTTCTGGCAATTTTCATCGATCTTGAAAAGGCTTACGACATGGTGTCACACCAAGTGCTTCTATTCAAATTAGTACAAATGGGAATTAATCGTAGAATGTTTAATTTCATCAAGTCATTTCTTTCCCATCGCATGTTCCAAGTGCAACTAGGTTCCTCCTTGTCCTTCACCAAAACGTTGGAAAACGGAATTCCACAGGGTAGTGTTTTAAGCCCGATCCTGTTTACGATTGCAATCAATGATCTTCCTAAATCTATCTCGTCCCCTTTCCTAAATCTCGTAAATCTATCCCTCAGCACTCTATGCCGACGATTGCTGTTTCTGGGAAAGTGGTTCAAACATTGAACAACTTTATCATCTTTGCCAAACTTCTTTGAATAAAATAGCAGCATGGCGCATGAAATGGGGTTTTAGGGCATCTCCTTCCAAATCTGCAGCAGTTCTTTTTACTAAGGAAAGGAAACCCGTTGCCCACAAGTTGACACTCTGCAGCAGTGATATCCCTTTGAAAAAAGAGTACAAGTATCTTGGAGTTATCTTTAAACGAAACGGGGCGTACACATCTCACGTAGACAATGTCCACGGCAAATGTTTGAAACGACTCAACCTCCTCAGGATGCTTAAAGGTACCTCCTGGGGTGCTAGCAAACGACCTCTTTTGTCCTTATACCGAACATTCCTCCAGTCGGTCATCGAATATGGTATGGAGGCATATTTCTTCTCAGCTTTGTCGTCAGTTGACCCGATCCTTAAAATTCAAAATGAAGCATTGCGCATATGCACTGTTGCAATGAAAAGCACACCACTTATCTGTCTTCAACATGCATGCCAAGAAATGCCTGTGAATCTCCGGCACAAATATCTATTCTTAAGACTCCGAGCTCATCTATGTACATTTTCTGCCCATCCCGCTTTGTCAGTGGTTACTGACAGCTGGCACGAAGCTTTTCCGGATGTAGCGGGTTTTTGCTCCTTCAATCAAATGACAAAACAGCTGTGGCCAAACGACCATTTCAACGCAATCACTCTCCTTATCCCCAACAAACCCGTCTGGTTAATCCCTCGTCCTACCATAGACTGACTTGCACATGCAAGCGTACAATCACGCTTCCAACCAAACTGTCATTCTCCAGGCCTACCTCTCCCATTCACACGGACATTACGCACACCATACCCACATCTACACTGATGGCTCAAAAACTACTTCTAGGGCTTGCTGTGGAATGTACGTCCTACAATCCGGGAACAAAACGTCCATTGGGCTAAACAAATACTCTTCTGTTTTAACAGCAGAACTCTATGGCATCGTTACTGCTCTTTACTGGATCTTCTCCACCAAAAGTAAAACCTCCGTTATAATTACGGACAGTCTAAGCACGCTACAAGCCATCCAAAACGTTAGTTGGAAGAAAAATCCACTTTTAAATAAAGCATGTCTTTTATACTCTAACCTAACCTCTGCTGAATTCACGATTAATATGCTTTGGGTCCCTAGCCACAAGGGAATTGTTGGAAATAAAATAGCCGACAGATTGGCCAAACTTTCCACGACCGATGTTCCCCAAATTCTCCAGGCCGACACTCGGGTAAAGAACACTCTGAACACGTTACCTTAACCGGACATGTGCCAGCGCCTTTCCGACATTTGCCTAAAGCTTTGGAATGATTCCTACCGTCAATGCTTAACCGGTACAGCCTAAAAAAGCCTATTCCCCACCATCCACGGAGCTACATCCAGTGAGTCCGACTCCCTTCAAACTTTTCAGGTTACGCACCGGACATTGCAGGCTTAACAGTCACCTCCACCGTCTCGGCCTCCATCCAACCAGCAATTGTGAACAATGCCAAGACCCAGAAACAGTTGCCCACTTTCTCTTCGTTTGTACAACCTATCAGTCTGAACGCACCAAACGGACCATGGAAGCGGACCATGGAATCTTTAAACATAGACTTTGCACTACTCTCAGTCCTATCCGATGACCAAGCAGTGAAGCATGTTGAGGAGTTTCTGCGCACATCGGGCAGACAAATTTAAAAACCAATTACAAAAGGGCCTGGCGCTACAAGACCCGCTGTCACAAAGCGCCACAAAACTCCCATAATAATAATAATCATTCTTGATGCGAACGTGCTATGAGAAAGAGGGCCATAATTCGTTTTGACATTTCTTGGAGTTATTAGGCAAAGGGCCGGTGACTGATGCTGTTTTTGGTGGTCCTGTTACCCTTTGTTTATGTGCGTGTATTAAGTGCGTGCTGCAAGTACTTTGTGTGCTTCCTAGTGCGTTAGTGCTTCATGTGCTTCCAAGTACTTTGTGTACTTACAAGTGTTTTATATCCTTTACGTGCGTGCAGAAAGTGCGTTACGTGCTTTATGTGCATTCCTTGAGCAAATGTTATCCGAGTAAATGCAAGCGCTAGTCGTTTGGTTTTAGTCTGTCAATTGTTGATTTGAACGCACATCAGACAGGTCACAAGGCCCAGCACGTTTAGAGTTTGTTTTGAACTCTACACCACCTTCTTTTTATGATAACATTAGAATAATCCGTTGTGTTACTTTGATCTTTCCCAACACAAACATCAGTTGTTATTTGAAAACCTTACTGTAATTCTAGTTATAGAGATACAATTTTTTACAAATATCCCATGTGCTACTTTCATCAATGCAGTGTCACCAGCTGCAGGTATGTTTTGAAAACCCAATGTTTAATAATATAGACACTTTGCGACAGATAATTTTCGCAAAGAATTTGAAATGAAAATTTAATACTTTTGTATTGAAAAGTATACGAGCTACATTATCTCCTCTTTCTTATTCCATAAGCAATTTTTCCTGAAAAAAAAATTAATTTTTGCTGGCCTTCCCGAAAGGCGCTTCTTTTGCGGAAAGTGAACTATACTTAATACAAACGGTTCGTGGATCAATAGTACTGGCCAGAATCATTTTTGGGAATGAAGCAATGCTGTCAATAACTTATTTAAGGCATAGGTTCTCAAAGTGCTCCGTACGGAGCTCCAGGGCTCCGCGAGAGAAACCTCGGGGCTCCGCGAGCCCCCGCAGCTTTTTTGTTTTTATTCTTAGAAATTTATTGTGGGGATCCGTAAATTATGGTCAATTTCTTCATGGGCTCCATAACACCAAAAGTTTGAGCACCCCTGATTTAAGGTTTACATCTGTTCATGGTTGACATTGGCTCTTTGGAATTGTTTTATCAGCAAATACAAGTTCTATGATTACGTTTTTAGGTTAATAAGTAATGCAATGTTTCATAATCGGGGATCTGAACTGGACATTTGTTTTTTTGGTTTCTTTTTAATTAGAGTTGTATTGAGTGCAAATAATAGTCGGATTCATGATGGCGGGGATGCATTAGAAACACATCGGGTGAGGTTATATTATGCCCTCATATTTTTGAAAAGGGTTCTATGCATGCGCTTTGCTCCTCAGATTCACAATAAAAACTTGTCATAGGACATCACGCCAAACTAAAGGAATGGAAGAAAATACACGCACAGCTCTATTTTGAACTTCAATAAACCCAAATATGCTGAAAAGATTCTGTGAATTTTCATTCACGTCATTTGTATTACCGCTCCCCAGCAGGCGTGTGCAGAGCAGGCCAGTAGCGAGGTGTTAGGATTTGGGAGTCAAAGTACATTTCTAGGGGAGCAAGATTTTTGTTCATATTATTTGTTTGAAACAAATTTGTCTGGGCACAACAAACTTTGGCGGCACAAAAAATTGGGAGGCATTGCCCCCGAATGCCCCCCGTGGCTACGGGCCTGATGCAGAGGAAAGTGTGAACGTGCGACGGCCCCGGGCATCTAAGTCAGAGGGTACCCAAAGAGTGAAATTAATAGTGCCTAAGATCCTCCACTGTTACAGGAGCACCTAATAAACTTGGCTTTTCAGCATTGAAAGAGGATTATACTTTCATTCGACGTAAAAATGAGGTAGAGCAAACATCTTTCGATATGAAAGCTCATTTGGGAAGTTAAATTAATAAGTGTAAGTGTGTAACTGAATTGTTCATATGTTCTAGTTGAATAAAAGGAGTTGCTTCTTCATTTGTTTTAACCCAACAATATTCTTAACAATTTGGTTTTTGTTCAAGAAAACATTTCATATACTGTTTATAATACAAAAGAACAAATAATTTCAGATACTATTTATAACATAAAAAATAGACAATTTTATATCTCTTATTGTTCTTCACAAGTGCTATCTTTCTTGGTGGGCTTATCAGCAGTGGCGTAACTACAGGTTTGAGCCAGGGGGGACAAAACGTAACTGAAGGGGGTCTACTGGTCACCGCAGGGGGCCCACTAGTCAAAACTCAGAAAAAGGTTAAGAAATGATAGTGAATCTCTGGATGACGTCAATGTCCATACTAGATAAAGAAAAACAACAAAAAAACCTCACAACTAAAAAAACAACAAATTAAAGCCTACTAAATATCAAAATTTCGTCTAAAGGAGGCCCAGTTTTCGCATTTAGCTTGCCAGGGGGTTCTCACCCCCTTGTCCCCCGTCAGTTATGCCCATGCCTATTAGATAGTATTTGCATACTATCTAGTGCTTCAATGCATACCCATTACCGAACAATTTTGCTTATATATACGGTATCTGTCTCAGGCCCACGAAATAAGGCAAATTATTGAAGACCAACACGTTAAAAGCAAAGAATACGCTGTGGAATATATTAACTTAATTTTTCGAAACTTGTTTATTTGTCAACACTAGTTTTTACGTATTTTAAATGCCTGCCTTTCTCACAGAATTGGTTAGGGCATACAATCAAGCAGTTATCCTGGGCATCACCAGACCTCTGTACACCCTCTGCTCCACCGGAACAAAAAGAATGTTAGGCCTCGATCGTGAAAATGAAATTACGTGAAGGTTTGTTGAATACGATGTAGTTTGCCAGTATTAAGTCAACGCATTAAACAGCCTGTAGTGGATTGAAGTAAGTGTTTGTTCAACTTTCACTTTGTTGTGAAAAAAATGACAGTAAGTTGAGGGGCCCTGCCTTGCGAAACATGCAATTTTTCAAATGTTAGCAACTTGATGGAAAAAAAGTGATCTTCATTTTTGAAGGCAATACTTTTCAGGTTCGTAGCGATTGGCGCCATTCGTAACAATTGTATTTACAAGATGTAAAAACTGTAAGAACAACTATTCATAGTGAATATCTATGAATATCATAATCAAGAAGTAATTTACAAAATCTAACCACGAAGCATTTCTTTACTTGAACATTGTAATCAGAAGTATGGCCTGTCATGAAAAGCCAAAAATGGGTGTTAAACATTGATTTTTAGTTTACTCATCCTAAGAATTTCCTATTCCGGAAACCTGCACTAACGCGTTAGCACCAGAATCATCAGTGTAGAAATTTTTGGGGGTGCGAAGGATTTTTGCCCGAATTTCCCGAAACTTGCCCGAAAAAGTTTGTGCGAACATTTTCTCATAAAGACCTTTTTTCGGGATGATCTTCAAACAAAAAAGTCTTCATGTGATCCTCATGTGATTCTGCAAATGTTGGGCGTCATTTTTTTCAAATCTAACCACGTTGGGCGACATTTTTGCCCACATTTTCAGGGATTTCGCAAAGCTTTTAACAGATTTTGCCCGGATTTTCACCAAATCAAAACTTTTGGGGGTGCACTTGCACCCCCTGCACTCCCGCCTCCTACACCACTAAGCAAAATTGTTTCACATAAAAGCTTTAAGCTTTGATTCTTCACCTTTATGAATCAATGCAATAAAACATGAGTCTTTTGGCTTTGTATCAATTCGTACCCAACAACATCTCTCACACGGGTAAGATTAAATGTATCTCAATTTTCAACACAAATTTTATCAAAAGGAGCAGAAAATGCATTTAATAGTGACACTTAAAACTGTGTTTTTATGCCCTATGAAATATGACAAACGGATGTATGTCTGCATGCAACCCACGATAAGGGTTTAGTGTGAAGCTGATATTAGACCAATAAAATTGTGCATTCGGGTGGTTTCAAACCGAATTTTAAGGTTCTCATTTTTCATGCCAAATTTAAGAAATTTGGTGTTTTCAAAAGTTGTTTGGCATGCCAAAATGCTGTTTGGCATGTATGTCGTAGTTTGCCATGTTTTGGCCTGTTTTACTTGGCAGAAAAAGATGTTGCTTGGCATTTTTTAAAACGATAGCTGCTTTGGGCTTGTGCTTTTGGAACGTTATTGTTCTGTTTTGTTTTTTTCGACATTTTAGAAGGTACAGTCTTTGTATATTTGACAAGCGATTTAACGTACTTTGTCCATCTGGACATGGCAACTTTTATTGTCTTTCTATGACTGCTATGTGATATTATTTTTAATGGATATTCTGTGGAATTGTGACATATCCAACACACCAAACTCTTATACCAGTTTAAACGTGAATGAAAGCTACGACAGTTGCATGTTTGGATATTCATAACCTGTATTTTTTGTTTCGGGCATATACGTATTTTGTTTTAAGAATGTTCTGTGAAAGGCAATCGTAGCATGTTTTGGTCTGGATATGCTTACTTCTGGAGAAATCCTTTGATATCAAATGCTGTAAGGTGTGTCAGAGGATTTCTAGTTCAATTCTGTGTTACTTCTAGAGCGTTAAGGTTACTTGTTGGTTTATATGTAATGATTGCGGTCTTGGTTCTGCAGCAACATTGGGTTTTTGCCATTACTCATCTGGTTAATGCGAAACTGACAGCATTGGGCCTTTTCCGACTTTTTGGCATTTTCAAGCGATTTGGCATTTTTGGTCCATATAAAGCTGGCAATCCTGGTTTGAAAGGGGAGGGATAATTCCTTTTTTTCCCCGAGCGTTTTTGACTCGACGTAAATTTTAAATTTTGTGGAACGTTTTTGCTGCAGGATTTCCCATATTTTGTTTCCTGATGGTAGGCCGTAATTATAAGTTTAAATAATTGACAACTTTTTAAATAATTGCGGCATTAAATTCTTCTGAAAACTCTCCCCAGAAGGCTCTTCCAGCACTGAAACCATGATAACACTCGTCCATCGGACTGAGCAGTAACAGATGTTACGGTAAACTGAGCAGGTCATGTGTCCCGAACTTGTCATGTGACCACTTCAACCAATCGTATCGGCACTGCTCCAGCAGTGCTTTTGCTTCATGAGGCAAAATAGACACTGCCTAACATTTGTACAACTTCTTTTCTGAAACGCATGCAATGCAAATTCTCAAGATGGTGCTGAGTGCTGGTCTTATGACGTTCAGGTGTGAAATTCGTTAAGCATTTTGTAATTTGGGAAAATCGGGTTATTCGAAACCGAATAAAACTAACTTATTGCATTTGTAATGAAAAACCTCAAAATTACCTAGTGAGTGCAAACCCACACCATGCGTTTAAAGCTTACAGCAAAGCTTACAGCAGAAAATCTATCGTTGGAAATGGTCTGCAATCTAATTACAAGTCAGAAAGAAGACGGCAAACTGAAAGTTTCTTTCTTCTAAAAGTATTACTCGAACACTGCGACTTGCTTACTCTGCAATAGTTCGGAAACTTGTAAAAGTGCTGCAACTGTATTTTGAGCTCTTGCAAAGTTTTCCCTTCTTTCGTTTCGGAGGTGTTTTGTGATATACCAAACGAATTGCACGCATTAGTATAGGGATAAAAGATATACGATTAGTTTCGGTTAGGTGGAATTTGCTTGCCTCATTCGGAAATCTGTATTTTGGTGGTAGTATTTTGAGCAAGCGTTTACTTGCTCAACTCTGGAAGATTTACCTAGATTTCAAGGCCTAACAGAAACTTTCACTGAACCGCATTTGGCATTGTACATGTACCTCTCGCTGTAATGACACTTACACGGACGTTTTGTCAATAAGGTGTCCGCTCAACCTAAACATCAAAAAAGAGGTCAACTCAAACATCCTATAAAGCTGGGGGGAAATTCTAGTTGCTCTGAATCTGATGCTGCACACCAAAACTTAGAATTCGTTCTTTTGACTAGTCGTTGTTTTAAACAAGAAGCAGCACCAATTTTGTTTTCTCTAACGCTGCTGTCAAACGTAAGGCATCGTCATCGCCAATGTCGATTACGACGTCATCTCCCTGGAGGCGCCGCTCATTAAAAATCGGTAATGACATCTTTTCGATAAAACATTCAAATAAATAGAAAGGTTGCTGTATAGATGGAAAAACAAACAAGGAACCGGAATTTCATCGCCATTACAAATACACCTTCTAGAAAATAAGCCTACTTCAGTATTCTCTTCGCCCTGAATAGGCAAAATGTGATGTGTTTTGTTCTTGACAACACGAAAATGTGATAAATAGCGTCTGAAAAATGCAAAGCAAAGTTCGTTGCTCATATAGGCCTATTTGAATGGCCAAGTATGACTGTACATTGCATTGTTATCTTTTGTCATAAACACGTCATTTCACAGCAATCAGTATGAGACTCAACAAAACAAGCAGCCATAGCGTCACTTTTGAATAATATCCCATGACTTCCCAGTTTGAATAATGACGCAAAAATTATGAGGAAATTAAATGAAGAATTGAAAGAACTCAGGATGTTCATATTTAAAAATTCTTTGTGGTTTTATGAAACACGAAAAGTATTTGAACACTTGTGGTGTTTTTTGTCTTCATTGCTTGCTTGACAGAGGGCTGCATCCATAAAGCTGCCACATCGTTAAAAATACCTCCCGCTGCGTTTCATCACCAAGCACTAAATTCGTAAGGTATTCCTTGGTGCAAGTACGACGAAATTAGGGAAAGGAGTTTATTGATTTATTTTGCACCAACTGGAGATAAAACTTAATAAGGTTAAAGCGCTTTATTGATTCCGCCCCTTTGCAACTCCACCTCGCATAAAGATTTGCTCAAACGGCATCATCACAAGCTGCCCAGAGAACGAAGTACGAACGTTTCTCTGAAGACGTCCTCGACGACTAAAATAAATACAAAATAAACTTGGCTTCGTTATTATGAATCGGTGCTTTCTCGAAAACATATCGCTACGTCCACAAGACGAGATTCTTAGATTTTCAGACGAGGGGAGGTGATCTTCTTGGAAACTGGCAAGTTATTAGTATTATATAATGAGATGCTCACATCAAATTGAATAGTTTCAATTTCCTCTGTGTATATAAGGAATAGTATCAGGCAGAACGAAAAAATGTGATGAATAAAACAAAGCACTGAAATAAATTTTTGTTATTTTCCGAAAACCTGTCGACATCATGCAGCTCGTGAAAGATTTGTTTATTTTCTGGAGGAAGAAACAAATGCATACAAAAAAGCCGGAAAGAAGGATATTTCAGCGAAAGATACAATGCAAGTATTAGTAACGATTGGCATAAACTTGGCTAAATTTCTGAAATGAAGCGATGCTATCCAACGTTAATGACACGTGTTGATCAACTTGATGAAATTTTTTTCTTACCTTTGTGGAAGTATTAACCTCTAGATGTGCATTTGCTGAATAGCCAATATAAATTTCATCGCCTGTGAAACTTCGTTTTAGTTCCTGTTGATGCGGTGATAAACAAAGAGAGGCTCACATTTCCCACCGAGAGTATATATTGTACTCCCTGCAATCGACAAGTTCTCAAACCTCCGTGCAACCGCTTTGGGGCTAAAGGAAGTACTCGAAAAAAAGCGAAATAAACTAAAGTGATGGAAACTCTCCACCGCTGCTTTTCTACTGCTTTTCTACTGTTTTACGAAACTGAACAAAATCGACTCGCGGGTGTTGTATCTAGAAAGAAACTGTGTTGATCATGTAAATGTTAACTTTCATCGCGCGATTATACGACAAATGATTTTCAATTTTTCCTTCATTGCGTAAAATACGGCAAAGGTTTTTCGATTCTTTCAATCAGGGTTCAATTTACTTTCCAAAAGATTTGGCAGGAAAAAGAAGCTTAAGTGGATTCATCTAGAAATGTGACTTGTCTCAAATGAAAGCTCACGAGGCGTCGATGAAACGTCCTTCAAAATCATTAATCATTCTCTCGCGAAAAACGTCGATTGAAGAGCGCTTGAACGTGTTCTTAGAAAGAATAATATCGACGCACGTTCTTCTGCCAATCTATGGAATGAACTAATTCACTAAAAANTACCAGGGGTTGTTTTAGTGAGGTTTCAGAACCTCTCTACTTCAGCTACTAGGTAGGAAACTACAAAGATATGAGTTTGTAGGTTTGTGGAATATGTTACATCAAAGTGATGTAATTCGGTCGTGTTGACGTTTTTAGCAGTGTAGAGTGATTAAACGCACTTTGATTTAAACGAAGTCTCCAGCAAACTTTCGAGAAATCTTGGGAGTACGCCAAAGTGGTCTACATATGTTTTGTCGACCTAGAGGCAGCATAGGATCGGGTTCCTCGTGAAATGCTTTGGGGGTGTTGCAGGAGTACGGTCTTGACGGCCGCCTGTTGCTAGCGTCAAGTCACTGTATTCTTTCTCAGAAGTTTGTGTCCGTGTTGGAGTAGTTAAATCACAACCGTTCACACTATTGACAGTCACTGTGAGTCGACGAGGGTGTCACACTGTTGGAAGCTGCAGGATCAACCGTTTGTTTTTTCAGACGATTTGATAATTTGATACTAGCATCTTCTCCTTCAACATGCACTTGATCAGTTTTCTGCTGCGTGCAGCCAAGCCGGAATGAAAATCGGCAC